>Ga0153941_1000024_pt1 | contig 119446 bp, 118 predicted proteins | sample TSNJ025MetaG_FD_104733 | JGI IMG/M metagenome (GOLD analysis project Ga0153941, IMG submission 104733) | Attine ant fungus gardens microbial communities from New Jersey, USA - TSNJ025 MetaG | ecosystem: Host-associated > Fungi > Mycelium > Unclassified | place: USA: New Jersey, Brendan T....
GGGTTCCGCCCCTGCAAGCGCTGCAATCCGGACGGGCCTTCGATCGAAGCCGAGAACGCGGCGCTGGTCGCGAAGGCGTGCCGGATCATCGAGGACAGCGAGGAAGAGCCGTCGCTCGACGACCTCGCGGCTAGGGTCGGACGAAGCCCGAGTTATTTCCACCGCGTGTTCAAGGCGTCCACGGGGCTGACCCCGAAAGACTATGCCGCCGCCCATCGCGCCAAGAAGGTCCGCGAAGAACTCGCCTCCGGCCACAGGGTCACCGACGCGATCTACGGCGCCGGCTTCAATTCCAGCGGCCGCTTCTATGAGAAGTCTACCAACATCCTCGGCATGACCCCGTCGCAATATCGCAACGGCGGCACGAATGAGGAGATTAAGTTTGCCGTCGGGCAGACGACGCTCGGCGCCATACTCGTCGCCTCCAGCACGAAGGGGGTTGCCGCGATCCTGCTCGGCGACGACCCTGACCAGCTCGTTCGCAATTTGCAGGACCGCTTTCCTAAGGCGCGGCTCGTCGGCGGTGATCACGACTACGAGGTCATGGTTGCACGGGTCGTCGGCTTCGTCGAAGCGCCGGGGATCGGTCTCGATCTTCCGCTCGACGTTCGCGGCACCGCGTTTCAGCAACGCGTCTGGCGGGCGTTGCAGGAGGTTCCGGTCGGCGAGACGGTCTCCTATGCCGAGATCGCAAGGCGGATCGGATCGCCGAAGGCGGTACGCGCGGTCGCCGGGGCGTGCGCTGCGAATAGTCTCGCGGTCGTCATTCCCTGCCATCGCGTCATCCGCAATGACGGAGCGCTGTCGGGCTATGCCTGGGGTGTGGAACGCAAGCGCACTTTGCTCCTCCGGGAAGCGGCTTCGAAGCCGGTCACGCGCGTTGCCTAACGAAAATATTCGTAGACGATTGGCAAAAGCCGGGCGCACTGACGCCCGGCTTTTTCGTGAGCGCCGGGAGGTGGGCAAAGACTTTATTGATTTGAAAGCAAGGAGCGGAGTTCGAGCTAGCAAGGCGCCGACTAATTTCGATCATGAGAACAGAGGAGTGAAACCCATGAATCTCATGATTTCCGAAACCGCTACGCGGCCTGCACCGGCGGCAATGCCCGCCGATGAGGCCACCGACGTCATCTCCTATGCGACCGCCGAATGCGCCTTGGGCAAGGTCCTGGTCGGGCGCAGCGCTGCGGGCGTCTGCGCCATCCTGCTCGGCGATGATTGTGACAAGCTGGAAGCAGACCTCGCCTTCCGCTTTCCCAAAGCCACGCTCGTCGCCAACGAGGCCGCGATCCACGATGATCTCGCGAAGGTCGCGCGCTTCGTGGACAGGCCCGCCGAGGGACTCGATCTCACGCTCGACATGCGCGGGACGCCGTTCCAGCGCCTGGTCTGGGAGAAGCTTCGCGCGATCTCCACCGGGCGGACAGTGAGTTACGGCGAACTCGCCCGCTGGATCAGCCCCTACGCTTCGCCTCGCGCCGTTGCCAGCGCCTGCGCCGCCAATCCGATCGCGCTGGCCGTTCCGTGCCACCGCGTGGTGCGCAGCGACGGCGATCTGGCGGGCTTCCGCTGGGGCATCGAGCGCAAATGCGAACTGATCCGGCGCGAGGCCTTGGCATGAACGCCCGTTCCTCCGCCGCGATTCCGGCCTCTGCGGTTACCACCGCAGAGGCGCGGGTGTCCGTTTACGACTGGCTGGCGCTCACCGCCGAACTCGACAGCTATGGCTGCGCCGTCCTGTCGAAGCTTCTGTCGCCCGATGAGTGTCGCTACATCGCGGCACTATATCCGGACGGAAGCCTTTTCCGCAGTCACATCCACATGGCACGGCATGGCTTCGGCAAGGGCGAGTACCGCTACTTCAAATACCCGCTTCCAGAACTCATCGGCGGCCTGCGGACCGCGCTCTATCCAACGCTCGCCGGCGTGGCCAACGCATGGAACGAGCGCATGCGGGTCGACGAGCGTTATCCCGAAGACTATGCGTCGTTCCTCAAGCAATGCCATGCCGCCGGCCAGGTGCGCCCGACGCCGCTGCTGCTGCAATACGTCCCGGGCGACTTCAATTGCCTCCACCAGGACCTTTACGGTGATCTCGCCTTCCCGATCCAGGTCGCGATCCTGCTTTCGGAGCCGGGGCGCGACTTCACGGGCGGCGAGTTCGTCCTGACCGAACAGCGGCCGCGCATGCAAAGTCGCGCCGAGGTCGTGCCGCTTCGACAGGGTGATGCCATCGCCTTCGCCGTCCACAATCGGCCGGTGCAGGGAGCAAAGGGCAACTACCGCGTCAACCTCAGGCACGGCGTGAGCCGCGTCCGCTCCGGTATGCGGCACACCGTCGGGATCATCTTCCACGACGCAAAGTAAAAGGTACGGGGGATGTTGCTCGCTGGATAGGATTTTTCCGCACGGATATTTCAGCGGCAGAACCAGCCGCCGTCGACAGAATTAGATCGACTCGTTTAATGATCTCTGCTGCTTTGTCGGCGTCAGCAATGCCTGCTTTGAGCATTGGATCGAGTCCGTCACCGCGGGATTCGATCGCCGCATAAAAATCTGAAATCAGCATTTTGTTCCTCCTCGCGCAGCACGAGAGAAACAATATTCGTATGAAAGAAGAAATCACGCCGATTCATGCGTTTGTATTCCAAATAAATCGGTCCGCGAGGCCATGACACGGAAGCACTCGCCACTGCCCCTGCGACTTGTCGGCTCTGGGTCAACACCGGCCGCGGGCGATCTTTATGACGTTCCGCTTTGATGGTGTGAGGAAAGTGATCGACCTGCTTTCGCGCTGCGTCGTCAGCTTCACTGACTGGCCGACGCGTGCGCGGCAGCCTCTTCGATGAGGTTCGCTGTTTCCTTCGGATGAGACATGTACGCCACATGGCTCGCCTTCACTTCGACCGTCTTGGCCTTAGCGCGCTTTGCCATCATGCGCTCCTGATCCGGATTGATCGATCGGTCTTCGGTGGCCACCATGTACCAGGTGGGCTTGTGCTTCCAGGCGGGTTTCGTAACCTTGTGGGTGAAGGAGTCGGTAGAGATCGGGACCTGCGAAATAGCCATGAACTGCGCCTCATCCCGTGGAATATCCGCGGCGAAGTCGGCCGCGAAATGCGCCTCGTCAATCCACCAAAGCCCGTTGCTGTCCGCCTTGAAAGCCATGGACGCTTGCGGCACGGCCTGTTCGATCGACGCACAGCTCTCACCTTCATCGAGGGCAAAGGCGGCAATATAGACAAGCGCTGCAACGTTCGCATGATTGCCGGCCTCGGTGATGATGGACCCGCCGTAGCTGTGGCCAACCAAAACCACTGGGCCGCCCATGGCATCGATAGCCGCCTTCGTGTACTTTTGGTCGTCGGCGTACGAAGTCTCGGGGGGCTGCGCCACCGACACCTTGTAGCCATCGTTCTTGAGGATGTCTGCGACCCTCTTCCAGCCGGAGCCATCCGCGAAAGCTCCATGCACCAGAACGACATTCTTAATGGGCTGTTTCACGACTGTTCTCCTTTGCGGCAAAGATCCATTCGGATCAGTTGATTTTCGATGCCGTCGGCCCAGATGCCGTGACAGAAAACGATGCTTGGTCTTGATTGCGTGGGTTTCATTTCTTCCTCCTGCCTTATCGGCTCACAAGCATCGGGCATGCATGCGGCGGAGGGAATTTGGCAATTCCACGTATCGTAGAACCACGTAATCGGCCAGCGAATTGCGCTGCTAGGGAATCGGTAGAGCGGACTGCGATGCACAGTCCCGTCGTCCTCAGAACAGCACGAAGCTAGGCGCCAGGTTCGCCGGTAGCGCTCCCGAGCTCGCGCTCCTCACTACCGGCTGTTCCAAAAAAACTCTACCAGCGCGAGAAGCCTTTGCCTCTTTAGTGCTGGGCCAGAGTCCACAATCTTACCGCCTCTGCCATGGTGTGCACGCCCAGCCGTCTTAATATACGGGTACGGTGCGCCTCAACCGTGCGGATACTGATCCCGAGATTGAACGCAATCTGTTTGCCCGGCAGGCCACCGACGACGCCTGTCAGCACTTCCCGCTCACGCTGGCTCAGCGAGCCCACTCGACTGGCTACGTCCAGCGCGTCCGCATTGCTGTCCGTAAGAGGTGCTTTTATGACAGCCCAATCCGTCTGCCGCTTCGCCAGCGCTACCTGATGCGCGCGAATGACGTCAAACATATCTCCCGCTTTGCACGCCGAAAACGGATAGGTGCAAAGCACCGCTATGGGTCTGTCGGCTATTACGCGGTTCAGCTCGTTTTCGTACTCGAGAAACGCATGCCAATCCCTTTGCTCTAGCCAGCCTGTGTCGCCAGCGGCGCATAGTCCCGAATGGCTGGTCGCAATGGCCTGATGCAGTTTCTCATTCCAAAAGCGGACGATCGGCCCGCCTTCGAAGGATGCCCCTTTCAGATAAAATTCCCGGCCCGCGTAGAGCTCAGTGCCGCTTTCAGTGAGGGTTTTACGCGCAGTGCTTCCGGCGGTGTGCTCATCGACGTGGTCCGGCATCATCCACACACACAACTCGCCTCGCTGGGAACCAGCCGCGCAGAATGGGACCACAAGGTCGAGTAGATCGCCTTCGGTCTCGTAAAAGGCACAGAGGTGTGAGCCATGCCGTATAGCAGCAAGAGTCGCTGCATAGGGCTGTTCCACTGGCTGAGCGGCTTTGGACATCGCAAGGCAGGAAAATAGCACGGCGGACGCCAGCGTTACAACTACGCGCCACGGCTTGCTCAGCCGCTGTCGGCTAGGGGTCAACATCGGCCGCGGGCGATCTTTATGACGTTGTCGCTTTTCCCCTCAGAGCTGACCCAAATGGTCAAACGGTACTCGATCGCTGAGTGCCAGAAGCCGTCATTCGCTGATCCAGACCCGCGCGTGCACGAACGCGCAACAATTTCCGCTCCCACGCGATGAATCTCGTCAGAGATCGATGACGATATCGCCGTCGGGTTGCGAGCAGCAGGTCAGTACGCTGCCGTCCGCTGGTGCATCGACCGGATCGGGACGGTAGCGGACCGTTCCGGCCACAAGTCCGGTCTCACAGGTGTGGCAGACCCCCGTTCGGCACGACCATCGCACCGGTACGTCGCAGGCTTCGGCCAACTCGAGCAGGCTCTGAAACCCCGGCCCCCAGCGGGCATTCAGGCCGCTCCGGACGAATGAGACCAGCGGTCCCGCGCCGGGAGCCCCCGCCGGCAAATGCGGCGGCCGGCGCGGCGAAGCAGCGACGCCCGGGGTAATGGACGGACCTGCGCCGAAAATTTCGGTGCGGACGCGGCTTGGAGGGACGCCCCAGGCTGCAAGGCCGGCGGTCAGATCGCTCATGAAGGCGGCCGGTCCGCAGATGTAGAAGTCGCCATTCCTCGGCACGCCGAGCTCCCGGAGCACGCGCATCTTCAAGCGTCCGGGAGCGTCGAAATCCACCCCTGGCCGATCCCCGGGACCGGGCGAGCTGTAGCGAACGTGGCTGCGCCCGTGGACCAAAGCTTTGAGGAGGGTGCGCGTCTCCTCGGCAAACGGATGCTCGCGACTGTTGCGGGCGCCGTAGATCCACCAGACCTCCCTCGACGAGGCCTCGGCCGCCAGCGCGTAGAGCATCGCGAGCACGGGGGTTGCCCCGATGCCCGCGCTCAGCAAAACGACGGGTGCCTCGCCTGGTCGAAGCGTGAAGCTGCCGCGTGCCGCGCTCGCGTCCACCACGTCGCCGACCTGCAGCTTCGCGTCGATGTAAGCGCCGGCCGCGCCATGGTCCTCCCGCTTGACGCTCAAGCGATATTGCTCGGCACTGGGTTCGCCCGACAGCGAGTAGCTGCGCATCAGCGGCGGCGCACCGGGCGCAGGCCTTAGCCGCACCGCCACGAACTGACCGGGGAGAGGCGCGGTGAGAGGCTGTCCGTCCGCCGGCTCGAGCACCAACGAGGTCACGCTGCTGCTCTCGCGCACCTTGCGCGATACCCGAAGCGGGCGGAACCCCGGCCACGCCGGGGGCGGGCCGGACCCCGGAGTGAGCCCGACGTTTCCTGTCGTCGCGCCGCCACCGCGCTCCTGCGCGAGCAGCGCCTCGAAGGAGCCGCGCCAGCCGGCACTCAGGGCCGGGATGCGCAGCGCGCGCTCCAGCTGGCCGCGAGGGTGGCCGGGCTTGTACAGCAACGCATCGATCTCGAATACGCTCATGCGCTCGGGGCCCGACGCGACCCGAATGATCTCGTCGCCGGCCGCCACTTCGCCTTCCTCCAGCACACGGAAATAGAAACCAGGTCTGCCGTGCGCGACCAGCAGCGCGGGCATCTGCGGATCGTTCATGCGGATACCGACCCGATAACAGGTGACGCGCGGCTGCGTAACCTCGAACAAAGCCCCGCCGATCCGGTAACGGTCGCCGATGCACACCTCCTGGTCGGACAGGCCGTCGACGGTAAAGTTCTCGCCGAACTGCCCATAGGTGAAGTCGTTTCTACCGAGTTGGCCCTGCCAATAGTGATAGGAGTCGATCTGATAGACGAAGACCGCCCGCTGCTCGCCGCCGTGCCCAGCCAGGTCCCCTTGCCCATCGCCGTCTATGTTGAGCCGCCGTACGATGCGGCGGCCTTGAACCGGCGTCTTCCAAACGGCGGTGTGGACGGTCTTGCCCCGCCACGTGATGTCGCGCGGCAGGCCCACGTTGACGGAAAGCAAGCGTGGCATCACTTTCCTCCCCAGTGCCACTGCCGCAGTTTGAGCAAGTGAGCGCTGGCGACAAGATACCGCGCGAATGCCGCCTCCGGCTTTCGGTCCCGATACCCGGCCGCCAAGGTGCAGATCGGGCGCTCCGGGCGGCTGGTCGGCCAGCAGGCGGTGCAGCTCCACGGCGGCATCGGCATGACCATGGAGTACAAGGTCGGGCATTATTTCAAGCGCGCCACCGCCATCGACACCATGTTCGGCGACGCCGACCACCACCTCGCCGAGGTCGGCCGCGCCGGCGGATTGGTCGAGGCGAAGTGATTCAGCAGAGGCATACTCGCTTCACCCTCCCACCGAACCGGGGTGTTCCCGGGTTCGGCATATTAACTTGGTCGACATCGGAAACATCCGATGTCGACTGAGGGGGAGGGTCGCGCGCGAAGCGCGCGGGGTGGGGTGAAGCTGCAGCCTTTGCTTGGCGGCGTTCAGTTCACCCCCACCCGGCTCGCGTCTTATGACGCTTCGCCGACCTCCCCCCTCCAGGGGGAGGTCGAAGCGCGTATGCCGCCCTGCTTTCGCTACGTGATCGTCACGCCGCCGTCGGCCACCAGGATCTGGCCGGTGATGAAGCTCGCGGCGCGGGAGGCCAGGAAAGCCGCGACCGGGCCGATCTCCTCGGGCATGCCGATGCGGCGCAGCGGCGTGCGCTCGTTGCGCTGCCCGACGCGGGAGGTGTCCTCCCACAGCGCGCGGGCGAAATCGGTCTTGACGAGGCCGGGCGCGACGCAATTGACCCGCACGTTCTTGGGCCCCCATTCGACCGCGAGGCAGCGGGCGAGCGCGAAATCCGCGGATTTGGAGATCGCATAGGCGCCGAGCATCTCGCTGCCGCGCATGCCGCCGATCGAGGAGATGATCACCACCGCGCCGCCGCCGCGCTCGGCCATGCCGGGGATCGCCAGATTGCAGAGCCAGAGGTTGCTCTTGACGTTGGCGCCCATGATCTTGTCGAAGGCCTCGTCGGTGAGCTTCGCAAGCGGCCCGAACACCGGGTTGACGGCGGCATTGCAGACCAGGATGTCGATCTTGCCGAGGGCTTTCAGCGTTCCGGAAACCAGCGCCTCGACCTCGGGTTTTCGGGAAATATTGCAGGGAATGACGATCGCCTCCCCGCCCCGCTTGCGGATGCCGGCCGCGACCTCCTCGCAGGGCTCGGGCTTGCGGCTCGAGACCACCACCTTGGCGCCGAGCGAGGCCATCGTCTCGGCGATGGAGCGGCCGATGCCGCGGCTCGACCCGGTGACGATGGCGACCTGATCGGTGAGATCGAACGGCGTCGGCATGTGCTTCCTCCCCTGTCCTTGATCGTGTATTGGCGGGCCAAGTTAACACGGGCCCAGGCCGGAGGAGCAAGCGGTGAGCAACGGGTTGCGCAAAGGCCTGACCAGCTACGGCGACGAGGCGTTCTCGCTGTTCCTGCGCAAGGCCTTCATCAAGGCCAAGGGCTATTCCGACGACGCGCTGGAGCGGCCGATCGTCGGCGTCACCAATACGTTCAGCGATTTCAATCCGTGCCACGGCAACGTCCCGCAGCTCATGGAAGCGGTGAAGCGCGGCGTCATGCTGGCGGGCGGGCTGCCGATGGAGTTCCCCACCATCTCCATCCACGAATCCTTCGCGCATCCCACCAGCATGTTCCTGCGCAACCTGATGGCGATGGACACCGAGGAGATGATCCGGGCGCAGCCGATGGACGCCGTGGTGCTGATCGGAGGCTGCGACAAGACCCTGCCGGCACAGATGATGGCGGCCGCGAGCGTCGATCTGCCGGCGATCGTGCTGCCGACCGGCCCAATGCTGGTCGGCCATTACCAGGGCGAGCTGCTCGGCGCCTGCACCGACTGCCGCCGGCTGTGGGCGAGCTTTCGTGCCGGCAACATGGGCGCGCAGGAGATCGAAACCGTCAACGCGCGGCTCGCGCCGTCGGTCGGCACCTGCATGGTGATGGGGACGGCGAGCACCATGGCGTGCGTCATCGAGGCGCTGGGATTTTCGCTGCCCTTGAGCGCCACGATCCCGGCGACCCACGCCGAGCGCATGCGCTGCGCCGAGGCGACCGGGCGCCGCGCCGCCGCAATGGCGAACCAACACGGTCCGCGCCCGAGCGAAGTGCTCACGAGTGCGGCGTTCCGCAACGCCATGGTGGTGCTGCAGGCGATCGGCGGCTCGACCAACGGCATCATTCATCTCGCCGCCATCGCCGGGCGCGTCGGGCAGAAGATCGATTACCGGGAATTCGACCGGCTCGGCCGGGAGGTGCCGGTGCTGGTGGATCTCAAGCCGTCGGGCTCGGGCTACATGGAGCATTTCCACGAAGCCGGCGGGCTGCCGCGGCTCATGGCCGAGATCTCCGATCTGCTCGACCTCGAAGCGCCCACGGTCGCCGGCACGATGCGAGACGCCATCGCGACCGCCGAGCAGGTGCCGGGGCAAACGGTGATCCGCAGCCGCGAAAATCCCGTCAGCGCCGACGGGGCCATGTGCGTGCTCGGCGGCAACCTCGCGCCGCGCGGCGCCATGATCAAGCAATCGGCCGCATCGAAGCGCCTGATGCAGCATACCGGGCGCGCAATCGTGTTCGATTCGATCGAGGATATGGGCAAGCGCCTGGACGATCCGGATCTCGAGGTTGCCGCCGACGACGTGCTGGTGCTGCGCAACGCCGGCCCCAAAGGCGCGCCCGGCATGCCGGAAGCCGGCTACCTGCCGATCCCGAAGAAGCTCGCGCGGGCGGGCGTGAAAGACATGGTGCGCATCTCCGACGCGCGCATGAGCGGCACCGCGTTCGGCACCATTGTGCTGCATATCGCGCCGGAGGCGGCCGCCGGCGGCCCGCTGGCGCTGGTTCAGACCGGGGACCGCATCCGGCTCGACGTGCCGGCGCGCCGCATCGACGTGCTCATCGACGACGCGGAGCTTTCGCGCCGCGCCGAGGTGGCGCGAGCCGCGCGGCGCCCGGACGGGCCCGACCGCGGCTACGCTCGCCTGTTTCAGCAAAGCGTGCTGCAGGCGGACGAGGGCTGCGATTTCGATTTCCTGGTGCCGGGGCGGCGCGGGACCTAACTTCGGCTACTGATTCATCGCAGCCAATTTTCGATCGGAAGCCCCTCGATCCGCGAGAACTCGCGCTCATTGTCGGTCACGAGTGTATAGTGCAGGGCCAACGCTTGAGCAGCGATTAGTAGGTCGTTCGCACCGATCGGCTGACCGGTCCTTTCCAGGCGTGCTCTGAGTTCGCCGTAAACGGCATCGGCGGGCGCTTCGAGCGGGAGAACATTCACCGCGCCGAGGACGGATTCGAGCTGTGCAGAGAGCCGTGGCGAGCCTTTCCTGGCTGCGCCGTAGCGCAATTCGGCGGCCACGATGATGCTGGTGCAGATATATTGCTCGCCTATTGTCGCGATTCGATCGGCAATTCGGCCATGAGGATGGCGCACGAGGTCCGACACGACGTTCGTGTCGAGCAGGAATTGCATCGCTACAGGTCCGCCGGTTCAGCCGGCCGATCTTCGATGGACGGGAATTGCTCGTCGAGCGTCGGAAGCGCGGCGAGCACGTCCAGCAACGATCTGGGTGGCGTGGGTTCAATAATGAGCCGCTCGCCTTCTTTGCGGATAATGGCCTCGTTTCCGGGCAACTCGAACTCGCGCGGAATCCGCACGGCTTGATTGCGCCCATTTCGGAAAAGCTTCACGTGTCTTTCGGCCATGCGCGGCTCTCGAAATTCCTCAGCGGTGATGGCATATGCCTGAGCATATGCCTGGCCGGCGTTGGCGTCAATCGGCCCGCCCAAAGGTCCGCAATCCTCAGCTTAGCGCAAAGCCCGTGTACCCGTCCGCCGCGATCTGGTTGCAAGCCTCGACGTATCTCGGGAACCCGCCGATATAGGGCATGAACACGCGGGGCTTGCCGGGAATGTTGGCGCCGACGTACCAGGAATTGCACGAAGGAAACAACGTGCCGTCCGCGACTTCGTTGACGTGCGCGATCCATTCGTGCTCGGCCGCTGCAGTCGCCTCGATGCAGCCGCGGCCGCGCTCGCGCGCGTAGAGGATGCACTCCGCGATCCATTCGACATGCTGCTCGATGCTGGGCAGCATGTTGGTGAGCACCGAAGGACTGCCCGGTCCGGTGATAGTGAACAGATTGGGAAAGCCGGCGATCGCCACGCCCAAATAGGTGCGCGGGCCATCGGCCCATTTGTCCTCGAGGCGTTTCCCGGCCCTGCCGCGGATCTCGATCTTGCGCAGCGCCCCCGTCATCGCGTCGAAGCCGGTGGCAAATACGATGGCATCGACCTCGTAGGTGTTGCCGCCGGCGATGACGCCATCGCGCGTGACGCCCTCGATCGGCGCACGATTGACGTCGATCAAGGTGACGTTCGAGCGATTGAACGTCTGGTAATAACCGGTGTCGATGCACAGCCGCTTGCAGCCGAACGTGTTGCGCGGGGAGAGCGTCGCCGCCACTGCCGGATCGCGCACCGCTTCGCGGATTTTCCCGCGGACGAACTCGGCCGCCGTGTCGTTTGCTTGCCTGTCGATCAAGAGATCCGAAAACGAACCCAGGAACGACAGGCCGCCCCGCTCCCAGCGGAACTCGTATTGGCGCCGCCGCTCCTCGTCGGTCGCCTCCAGGGCCGAAGCCTCATTGACCGGATATTGGATGCCGTTGCGCATCTGCTTGGCGCGTTGCCGCAGGCCGGCGTAATCCGCCTTGATCGCCTGCCGCACGCGCGGATCGAGCGGCGCATTGCGCGCCGGCACCGCGTAGTTCGGCGTGCGCTGGAACACGTAGAGATGCTTCGCCTCGTCTGCGATGATGGGAATCGATTGAATGGCGGAGGAGCCGGTGCCGATCACCCCGACGCGCAGGCCGGTGAAATCGACGCCCTCGTGCGGCCAATGGCCGGTGTGATACCAACGACCCTCGAACGTATCGAGCCCTGCGAGCTTGGGCAGGTTGGCCGTCGACAGGCAGCCGGTCGCCATGATGCAGTAGCGCGCCGTGAGCTCGGCGCCGTCGCCGGTCGCGATGCGCCAGCGGCCGCTCGCCTCATCGAAGCTCGCCGCCGTCACCCGCGTGTCGAATTGAATGTCGCGGCGCAGATCGAATTTTTCCGCGACGTGGTTGGCGTAGCGCAAGATCTCCGGTTGCGCCGCGTAGCGTTCCGTCCAGTCCCATTGCTGCTGCAGCTCGTCGGAGAACTGATAGGAATATTCCATGCTCTCGACGTCGCAGCGCGCGCCCGGATAGCGATTCCAGAACCAGGTGCCGCCGACGCCGCTGCCGGCCTCGCAAACCCGCACGGAGAATCCCATTTTTCGCAGCCGATGCAGCATGTAGAGCCCGGCGAACCCGGCGCCCACGATCACGGCATCGAAATCATCGAAATGCTGCATCTCGGTGGTTCTGTTTGTCCTGTAAGAATGGATCGGAGACGCTAATGCCGCATCGCGGCGAATGCAAACCGGCCCATGATTAACGCCGCGATCCCGCCGAGGCCTTGTCCACCAGCGCGATCAGGCCTTCGAGCAGCGCGGTCGGGGTCGGCGGGCAGCCGCGGATGTGCAGGTCGACGGGGATCACCTTGTCGACCGCGCCGATCACCGCGTAGCTGCCCTCGAACACGCCGCAGCCGCAGCCGCAATCGCCGACCGCGACCACCCATTTGGGATCCGGCGTCGCCGCATAGGTGCGCTCGAGCGCGACCTTCATGTTGCGCGTGACCGGGCCGGTCACGAGCAGCACGTCGGCATGGCGTGGGGAAGCGACGAAGCGAATGCCGAAGCGCTCGACGTCGTAGACCGGATTGTTGATCGCGTGGATCTCGAGTTCGCAGCCGTTGCAGGAGCCGGCGTCGACCTCGCGGATGGCGAGCGAGCGGCCGTAGACGCGCCGCGCGCGCGCCGCGAGCGAGCGACCCAATTCCTCGAGCGCGGCATCGCCGGGCGGCGGCGCGGCGGTCGTCGCCAAAGGCGAGAGCAGCGAGCGGAACAGCAGCGTGCGCATCTTAAAGATCGTGGCCCGAGTAGGAGCAGTTGAAGGATTTGTTGCAGAGCGGGAAATCGGCGACGATGTTGCCGTCGATCGCCGCCTCCAGCAGCGGCCAGTGCAACCACGACGGATCGCGCGCGTGGCACCGCGCGATGCGGCCATCCGGCGCGAGCCGCAGCCAGACCAGCACGTCGCCGCGGAATCCTTCCACGACCGCGATGCCCTCGGGAGCGCCCGCGGGCGCCGGCAGCATGACGCGGATCGGTCCGTCCGGCAGCGCCTTAAGCCAGCGGCGCAGCAGTTGAGCGCTCGCCTCGACCTCGCGGATGCGCACCCACACGCGCGCGTCGACGTCGCCGGCGCGATAGAGCGGCACGTCGGGCGCGGCATCGTCATAGGGCGGGTAGGCGAGATCGCGCCGCGCGTCGAACGCGCGGCCCGAAGCGCGGCCGACGAAGCCGCCCGCCGCCCAACGCGCGGCCAGCGCGGGCGAAAGAATCCCGGTGCCGCAGGTGCGGTCCTGCAGCGAAGGCGTGCCGTCGTAGACGCGCACCACGTCGGCGAACCACGGCATGATCTCGTCGAGCACGTCGAGGATCGCGCGCGCCGTCTCGACGGTCAGGTCCTCGGCGACTCCGCCCGGCACCACGCGGTCCATCATCAGGCGATGGCCGAACGCGCGACCGCAGGCCGCGAGCACGCGCTCGCGCAAGATGCCACAATGGGCGTGGTTGAGCGCGAAGGCCGCGTCGTTGCAGATCGCGCCGATGTCGCCGAGGTGGTTGGCGATGCGCTCGAGCTCGGCCATCACCCCGCGCAGCACGGCCGCGCGCGGCGGCACCGCGATGTCGAGCGCGGCCTCGACCGCGCGCGCGAACGCGAAGCCGTAGGCAACGGTGGAATCGCCGGAGATTCTTGCGACGAGGCGCCCCGCGCGTTCGAGATCGGTGCCGCCAAGCAGCCCGTCGACGCCCTTGTGCACGTAGCCGAGCCGCTCCTCGAGCCGAACGACGATCTCGCCGTTGGCGGTGAAGCGGAAATGGCCGGGCTCGATGATGCCGGCGTGCACCGGGCCGACCGGGATCTCGTGCAAGCCTTCGCCGTGCACGGGCAGAAATGCGTAGTCGGCCGGATCGCGGATCGCGGATGGGGCGCGCGCCCCGAGCGGCGCGCGCAATCCCCAGGCGCCGTGATCGAGCCACGGCCGCGCATCTGGCAATTGTGCGGGTTCGATGCCGTAGAGATCACGGATCGCCCGCTCGAGCCGCAACGCCGCCGGATGATGCCCGCCGACGCAGGGGTAGGTTCCATTCTTCACGCCGACCGAGACGACGAGCGGGGTGGGAAGCGCGGCGGAGCGCAGCGCAAGATGCACATGATCTTCGTCCGCCCACAGGGAGAGCAGGTCGGCCTCGCCTTCGCCGAGCGCCCGGGCGACCGCGATCCAGGTCGCTGCATCCACCACGTGGCGCGGCCACGGCCGATGCCCGGCAATCGCGGCGCGTCCTGAGAGCTCGGAAAGGATCGCGGTCATCGGCTCATCCCAATTGCGCGGCGACGATCTTGAACCAGCGCACCATCGGCTCGGGCAACCACAGGCCGGCGGCGAGCACGAAGCCGATGTGCAGAAACAACGGCACGTAGGATGCCTTCACGCGACCGACCGGGCCGATCGGCTCGCCGAAGATCACCTGCTGGAGCCGCAGCAGGAGCGCGCCGAACGCGACCAGCAGGCCGAACACCAGAATGAGCGCCAGCAGCGGCTGCCGGGAGAGGGTCGAAGAGATCAACAGGAACTCGCTGGTGAACACGCCGAACGGCGGCAGGCCGGCGATGGCGATGACGCCGAGCGCAAGGCCCACCGCGAGCGCCGGATGGCTCACCGAGAGGCCGCGAATGTCCGCCATGCGCTGCGTGCCCTTGACCTGCGCGACGTGACCGACCGCGAAGAAGATCGCGGACTTGGTCAGCGAATGCATGGTCATGTGCAGCAGCCCGGCGAAATTCGCCAGCGGGCCGCCGATGCCGAACGCGAAGGTGATGACGCCCATGTGCTCGATCGAGGAATAGGCGAACAGCCGTTTGATGTCGCGGCGGCGGTAGAGCATGAAGGCCGCGAACACCAGGCTGATCAGCCCGAGCGCGATCATGATGCGGCCGACGTCGAGCGTCTCCGGATTGGCCGCGAGCAGCATCTTGAAGCGCAGCAGCGCGTAGAGCGCGACGTTGAGCAGCAGCCCTGAGAGCACCGCCGAGATCGGGGTCGGTCCCTCGGCGTGCGCGTCCGGCAGCCAGGCGTGGAACGGCGCCAGCCCGACCTTGGTGCCGTAGCCGACGAGCAGGAACACGAACGCGAGCGAGAGCAGCCGCGGGTCGAAGCGCGCGGCATCGCGCAGCAGCAGATCCCAGGCCATCGCCGGCAGCCCCTGGCCCAGCACCTCCTGGGCCACGAGATAGACCAGGATGGTGCCGAAGAACGCCAGCGCGATGCCGACGCTGCCGAGAATGAAATATTTCCACGCCGCCTCGACCGCCGCCGTGGTCCGGTAGATGCCGACCATCATCACGGTCGACAGCGTCGCCACCTCGACGCCGACCCAGAGCACGCCGATGTTGTTGGCGACCAGCGCCAGGTTCATGGCGCCCATCATCGCCTGATAGAGCGCATGGTAGAACCGCAGGAAAGTCGGGGTGAGCCGGCCGGTCTCGAGCTCGTGGCCGATGTAGCTCGCGCTGAAGATGCTGGTGGTGAAGCCGATGAAGGTCGTCAGCGTGACCAGATAGATGTTGAAATCGTCGATCAGCACCACGTCGGTGCGCACGCGGTCGACGAACAATAGCGACGCGCCGGCCGCGAACGTCAACCCGCAGGCGACGATGTTGATCGCGGCGCCCCAGCGATAGTTCGTGACCAGCGCCAGCACCAGTGCCGCGACGAACGGGATCAGCAAGACCGCATAGACCGGCGCGATCATGAGCTAGTCTCCGCGGTCGCCGCGGAACCGGTCGAGCGCGCCGACGTCGACGGTGTCGAAGCGCTCGCGGATGCGGAACACGAACACCCCGAACACGATGAAGGCGATCAGGATCGAGAACGCCACCGAGAACTCGACGACGAGCGGCATGCCCTTGGCGCCGGTCGCGGCCAGCACCAGGCCGTTCTCGAGCGACATGAAGCCGATGACCTGCGTGACGGCGTTGCGCCGCGTGATCATCATCAAGAGACCGAGCAGGATGACCGCGAGCGCGAACGCGAGGTCCTCGCGGGCGAGCGAGTCGACCCCGCCGGCAACCGGAAACACCAGCATGATCGACAGCGCGACGAGGCCGAGGCCGACCAGCATCACCGGACCGCCGCCGATCACCTGCTCGATCTCGCGGTGAATCTCGAGCCGGCGCACGATGCGGTGCAGCGCCATGGGGATGATGCCGCCCTTGACCACGAGGGCGATCGCGGCGGTGACGAAGAGATGCGGGGCGTCCTGCAGCTCGGCCTGCCAGGCGACCGCGAGCCCCAGCACGATCGCCTGCGCGGCGAACACGTTGAGCGTCGCGGTGATGCGATCCTGATAGAGCAGCAGAAAGCTCAGGATCATCATGCCGGCGGCAAGCAGATGGCCGATGTCGGTGAACAGCGACATCAGAATCCCCGCGACACGAATTGGAGGAACACGGCAAGCGCCGCCGCCGCGAAGGCGCCGCCCAAAAACACCGGGTAGCGAAACACCCGCATCTTGGCGACCAACGTCTCGCCGACCGGCAGCAGGACGGCAAACGCCAGGATTTTCGCCAGATAGCTCGCCAGCCCGAGGCTCACGGCGGCGAGACTCTTGTCCGCGGTCGCCATGCCGAACGGGAAGAACAGGCAGGCGAGCAGCGAGCAATACAGCACGAGCTTCACGGCCGCCGCCGCCTCGATCATGGCCAGATGCCGGCCGGAATATTCGAGCACCATGGCCTCGTGCACCATGGTCAACTCGAGGTGGGTCGCCGGATTGTCGATCGGGATGCGGCCGTTCTCGGCGATGGCGACGAACACGAAGGCGAACAGCGCGAGCGCCAACGACACCCGCACGCCGACCGGCGTGTCGATCATCTGCGCGGCGATCGAGGAGAGCTGCGTGGTGCCGGCCAGCAATGCCACGGTGAATACCACGAGCAGCATGGCGGGCTCGGCGAGCGAAGCGATCAGCATCTCACGCGAAGAGCCGATGCCGCCGAACGCGGTGCCGACGTCCATCCCGGCAAGCGCCAGCGCGAAGCGCCCGGTGCCGATCAGCGCCACGATCGCGATCAGGTCGGCCGACCAGGAGAACAGCAATCCCGTGGCATAGGTCGGGACCAGGGCCGCGGCAACCCAGGTCGCCGCGAAGATCACGTAGGGCGCGGTCCGGTAGAGCCACGACGCATTGGTGGCGAGCACGGCCTCCTTGTGCAACAGCTTCCAGATGTCGGAATAGGGCTGCAGCAGCGGCGGACCGCGTCGGCGCAGCAGCCGCGCCTTCACCTTGCGGGTGACGCCGAGCACGAGCGGCGCCACCGCGACGACGAGCAGCATCTGCACGGCTTGCCAAAGGAGATCGAGAATCAGCGCCATGCCGCCACCACGATCAAGAGCACGATCAGCGCCGAGAACGTGAGCGTGAGATAGCGGCGGATCGTCAGGAATTGCAGCGGATTGAGTCGGTCGGCGGTTTTGGTCGTCGCGCGCACCAGCGGCCCGTAGGCGTAGCGCCAGGCCGGGTCGAACACTTTTACCTGGAAATGCGCCGCGCGGGTCTCGCCCGGCGCCGGCATGTCGAGCTTTTCCCTGACCGCGAACACGGTCGATCCGAATACGCGCCGGATCGGCATGGCGAAGCTCGAGCTGGTGTATTCGGTCGTGGGGCTCAGCTGCGGATAGCCGCAATCCCAGATCGGGCCGCGACGCGTCGCCCGCGTCGCGAAGCGGTGAACGAAGATCGCGGTCAGCGTCGCCGAGCTCGCCAGGAAGATCAGAAGGATCATGCCGTTGTACGAGCTGCGGCCCGCCGCGATCGGCACGATCGACAGCCAAGCGAGACCGGATTGCGGCGGCAGCATCTCGCCGACGAGGCCGTGGACCACCGGCCCGAGCCGATCGATGATGAGGCCGGGCAGAATGCCGGCCAGGAAGCACAGCAGCGCGAAGGCGAACATGACGGCGAGCGAGATGCGGTCGACCTCCTGCGCGGTCTCTGCCGCCCGGGTGCGCGGCCGGCCCAGAAACGTGATGCCGAACGCCTTGACGAAGCAGGTCGCGGCGAGCGCCGCGGACAGAGCCAGCAGCGCGCCGACGGCCGGCACCATCAGTTTCAGCCCCCATTGGGGCAGCTGCGGGCTCACCAGGATCGCCTGGAACGTCAGCCATTCGGAGACGAAGCCGTTGAGCGGCGGCAGCGCGGAGATCGCCGCGCAGCCGATCAGGAAAGCGACCGCGGTGTGCGGCATGCGGTGGATCAGGCCGCCGAGGCGTTCCATGTCGCGCTCGTGCGTCGCGCTCAGCACCGCGCCGGCGCCGAAGAACAGCAGGCTCTTGAACAGCGAATGATTGAGCACGTGGAACAGCGCGGCGGTGAGCGCCAGCGCCGCCGCCCAGGCGATGCCGTTCTGCTGGAACGCGATTGCCAGCCCGAGCCCGATGTAGATGATGCCGATGTTCTCCACCGTATGATAGGCGAGCAGGCGCTTGAGATCGTGCTGCATCAGCGCATAGAGCACCCCGAGCACCGTGGTCAGCCCGGCGAACGCCAGCACGACGATGCTCGTCCACCACGGCGGCGTGCCGATCAGATCGAACACGATCCGCACGAAGCCGTAGACCGCGATCTTGGTCATGACCCCGCTCATCAGCGCCGAGACGTGACTGGGCGCGGCGGGATGCGCGAGCGGCAGCCACACGTGCAGGGGCACGACACCGGCCTTCGAGCCGGCGCCGACGAGCACGAGCAGCAAGGCGATCGCCGCGACGGCGGGCTCCGGATGCGCGGCCCGCATCGCATCGAACGCATAGGCGCCGGCGGGGCCGGCGAGGAGGCCGAAGGCGAGCAGCAGCGCGAGCGTGCCGAAGCTCGCCATGACGAGATAGATGTAGCCGGCGCGGGCGTTGCCGGGCTCATCGTGGTGGGCGACGACGAGCGCCCACGAGGTGAGCGACATGAACTCCCAGGTCAAAAGAAAGGTGAAGGCATCGTCGGCCAGCACGACCAAGTTCATGCCGGCGAGATAGGCGGCAAAGAACGGCAGCACCCGGCGCGGCGCCGGTTCGTGCCGGCCGTAGCCGAGCGCGTAGAGGCTGGCGGCGGAGCCGCCCAGGTTGGTTACGACGAGGAAGAACGCCGCGAGCGCGTCGAGGCGAAAATGCGAGCCGAGCCCCGGCAGGCCGACCGGCAGCGTCAGGGTCGAGACCTGCCCGGGGTCCGCGACGAGCCGCACGAGCGCGCCCACGAGCAGCACGAGCGAGGCGGCGAGGCTTGCCGCATACACGATGGGCGTCGCGCTCGATGCGCGGCCGAGCGCCACCGCGAGCGCGGCGACGGCGAGCAGCGCCGCCGCGCACGAGAGCGCGAGGATCAGCATTTCGGGTCGGCTCCGCCGGGCTGGAGATCGATCCCAGCGCGGCGGCGGGTTCGGCAAGTCAAGGAAGTCCCCACGGGCTTCGTCATCCCGGGGCCCGAGCCCCGGATCGGCGTCCGGGGCAGGCTCCGCAAGGGAGCCCGGGATCCATGAACACTGCCAATGCCGGATGGATCGGAGGTCATGGGTTCCGGGTTCGCCGCTTTCGCGGCGTCCCGGAATGACGACTCAGAGGTTAGCGGCTCGTTGCTAGCACATGGCGGCGCAAGTGTGGCGGATTTTCAGCGGATTTCCCCGCTTTTGCCCGCTCAATCCGCTCAGATGCCCAGATACCGATGCTGGACGTCGCCCGCGGCCGCGAGCTGCGGCGGACGTTCCGCTGCACACCAGCAGGCTACCGGCCAGCACGACCAACCCTTCATTGCAAAAAGGTGCCGCGCTTTCACACAACCGAGCGACAATACACACTATCGCCGCTCAATGATGTGCGAAAAAGCTGCTTTAACTCGTAGTTTCGCTCGATTACAATGATGAGGAGCCCAGGGAGGGATTCTTATGACAGAGAGCCAAGTGGCGCCCCTCAGCATCGGATACATTATCTGGCTGGTCGCGCTCGGCGGGACTATTGGCGGTTTGGCGCAATTTTTAGCCAAGGTCACGTTGTGGCACGCCCATCCGGGAAGTCAAAGGGAGCCTCTGTTTGCGTTCGATGAAGAAATGATGGTGTATCTGAGGTTTGGCGCTTTCCTTGGTCTGTTCCTTGCCGCTGCCGTAATCGGAATCGCCGGTGCTGGTGGCATCGCCGGTATTCTCGTGTTAATAAAAGTGTTTGACCCACAGCTAATTGCTGCAACGACCCTCCAAACGCAGCTGCAATTTCAGGTGGAGCTTTTCGGCGTCAGCATTATTGCCGGGTTTATAGCTAGACGCCTGCTTCCAATCTTGGGTGAAAACCTGGTTTCGAGAGTCAAGGAGCACTCGAAGCAATTGGAAGAGCAGAGGCAGACCGGCCTGCAACTGAAAGAAGAAAACTCCAAGCTTCGGGATGAATTGGTCGTCGAACGCGCGTTGTCAGTGCTACAGAGCCAATCGGTTGAAGGTTGGATAGCATCCGAGCGGGAAATCATGGACTTCTTAGCCCGTCACCCCAATCATCGTAGGGCGACAATCTTCGCCGCGCGCTTTGCTGCCGAGCGACCGCCAGCCGACAAGCGCGCTCCAGATTATCGGAAGGGGATAGAAATCCTCACACGGTTTCTAAACCAGCCGAATGTCAGTGATTTTGATTATGCTGACGTCATTTACAATCGCGCATGCTACTACGCCAAATTGGCGGAAGACGTTTCTGGAGACGAAAAGAAAACATTCACGCAACGAGCTCTCGACGATCTCAAAGAATCCCTTCGCCGCAAGCCGGAAAATAAGAACGAAGCAGAAGCAGACAAGGATACTTGGCTCAAGGGAATCTCAAACGAGTCGGAATTCAAAAAGCTAGCCGGTAGCTGACCGCATACGCCAACTTGGCGCACAAGCCCGCTGCACGCTTCGAAATTTACGATTCCAGGCTTACATCTGCTTTATCACCGTACTGTCTCCTGCATGCGCTGGACCCGCTGGACCCGCGGGAATCACCCTTTCCGGAACTTAACTTAGTGAGGACAAGAGGATCCGTCAAGGGAACCCAGGTCGCTGAAGGGCGTTTCCGGCCCGATTTCTTCAGATGCAAGTCATTGATTTCCCTTGTGGAAAACATTCGCGATCAATGCTATCCTATGCGTGTATTTGCGTTTTTATTCTATTCTCAAATGCTCAAATAGCGGTGCTGGATGCCGCTCGCCGCGGCGAGCTGCGGCGAGGTGCCGGTCCACACCACCTGGCCCTTCTCGATGACGTAGTGCCGGTCGGCGATGCGGGTGAGCGCCTCGACGTTCTTGTCGATCAGCAGGATGGAGAGGCCGGCGGCCTTCAGGCCGGCGAGGCAGCGCCAGATTTCCGCGCGCATCAGCGGCGCCAGCCCCTCGGTCGCCTCGTCGAGAATGAGCAGCTTCGGGTTGGTCATCAGCGCCCGGCCGACCGCGAGCATCTGCTGCTCGCCGCCGGAGAGCTGCGTGCCCATGCTCTCGCCGCGCTCGGCGAGGCGGGGAAAGAGCTGCAATACCCGCCGCAGCGTCCACGGGTCGGCTGCGCCGGCGCGGTTGGCGGCGGTCGCCACCAGGTTCTCGCGCACGGTGAGGTTCGGAAAAATCTGCCGCCCCTCGGGCACGAGCCCGATGCCGAGCTTGGCAACCCGATAGGCCGGCAGCGCGCGGATCTCCCGCCCCTCGAAGCGGATCGAGCCGGCGCGCGTGCGCGTCAACCCGAGGATCGAGCGCACCGTCGTGGTCTTGCCCATGCCGTTGCGCCCCATCAGGGTGACCACCTCGCCCGGCGCGATCGACAACGAGAGGCCGAACAGCACCTGGCTCAGTCCGTAACAAGTCTCGACGTTCTCGAGCTCGAGCAGGTTTGCGTCAGCCACGCCGGAGCCTCCCGATCAGGCCGTCGATGCCGCCGCGGGCGAACAGCACGATCAGCAGCAGCAGCGGCCCGAGGATGATCTGCCAATACTCGGTCACGCGCGAGAGACCCTCTTCGAGCACCAGGAGCGAGATCGCGCCGAACAGGGGCCCGAACAGCGAGCCCATGCCCCCGAACACGACCATGACGATGAGATCGCCGGAACGGGTCCAGTACATCATGGCGGGACTGACGAAGTCCGTGTGGTTGGCGAGCAGCGCGCCGGCGAGGCCGCACCAGACCCCGGCGATGACGAAGGCGGCCAGCCGATAGCGAAAGGTCGGAAAGCCGATCGCCTGCATGCGCCGGTCGTTCGAGCGCGACCCGCAGATGACCATGCCGAACCGCGAGTTGATCAGCCGCCACATGAACGCGATGCTCGCCAGCAGCAGCGCCAGGCACAAATAATAGAACTGCGTCGGGTTGGACAGGTTGATCAGCCCGGCGAACCCGCTGCGCGCATAGATGGTCAGCCCGTCGTCGCCGCCGTAGCGGTCGAGCCCGGCGGCCACGTAATAGACCATCTGGGCGAACGCCAGCGTGATCATGATGAAATAGACGCCGCGGGTGCGCAGCGACAGCGCGCCGACGATCAGCGCGAACAGGGCGGAGAGCGCCAGCGCAAACGGCAATTGCACGAAGCCGGAGCCGATGCCCTCCTCCGCGAGGATGCCCACCGCATAGGCGCCGATGCCGAGATAGGCGGCGTGCCCGAAGCTCACCATCCCGCCGTAGCCCAGGATCAGGTTGAGGCTCGTAGCCGCGATCGCCAGGATGACGATGCGGGTGAACAAGGTCAGCACGAACTGATCGCCGCGCGCGCCGGTATAGACCGGCAGCAGCAAGAGGCCGGCGACGACGATGGCGACGAAGAGGGTCCGGGCGTCGAGTGCGGCTTTCATCTGCCGACAACCGGAAACAGGCCTTGCGGGCGGATCGCCAGCACGATCGCCATCAGCAGATAGATCAGCATCGAGGACATGGCCCGCGCCACCGTCGATGCCGCCGACACGCTGAGCACCAGCCGCAGCAAGTCGGGCAGGAACGCGCGGCCCAGCGTATCGACCAGGCCGACGAAGATCGCCGCCACCAGCGCACCGCGGATCGAGCCGATGCCGCCGATGACGATGACCACGAAGGCGAGGATCAGGATGTTCTCGCCCATCCCGATCTGCACGGTCAGGATCGGCGCCTGCATCAGGCCGGCGAGACCCGCAAGCGCCGCGCCCAACCCGAACACCAAGGTGAACAGCAGCTTGATGTCGACGCCGAGCGCGCCGGCCATGTCGCGGTTGGAGGCGCCGGCGCGGATCAGCATGCCGAGCCGGGTCTTCATCACGAGGAGATAGAGGAACAGCGCGACCACAAGCGAGACCAGGATGATCAGCAGCCGGTAAGCCGGGTAGTAGATCCCGAACACGTCGATGGCCGCGTTGAGCGCCGGCGGCAGCGGCAGGCTCAGGCCGGCCGGGCCCCACACCAGTCGCACCAGCTCGTTGAAGAACAGAATCAGGCCGAAGGTGCCGAGCACGTGATCGAGATGGTCGCGGCCGTACAGCGGCCTGAGCGCGATCATCTCCAGCACGACACCGAGCAGCAGCGTCGCCGCGAGTGCGAGCAGCGCGCCGGCAAAGAAGCTACCGGTCCACGCCACGAAGGTCGCGGCGAAATACGCGCCCATCATGTAGAGCGAGCCGTGCGCGAGATTGACGAGGTCCATGATGCCGAAGACGAGCGTCAGCCCCGCGGCCAGCAGGAACAGCAGCAGGCCGAATTGCAGCCCGTTCAGGCACTGCTCGAGCAGCAGCATGCAAATCAGGGACCAGAGGTCAGTAGTCAGTAGTCAGCAGTCAGTGGTCAGAATACCAGAGCGCTTCTCTGACCACTGACTTCTGAATCCTGTCATCACCATTTCATCGGGCATGTGGCATGGAACACATCCTGACTGTCCTTCAGGATGGTGGCGACCGTCTTGAGCCCGAAGGTGCCATCCGCGTTCTTGACCGTCTCCTGCAGGTAGAAATTCTGGATCGGGAAGTGGTTGTTGCCGTATTTGTAGGGCCCGCGCACCGAGGCATAGTTCGCCCTGCGCATCTCGTCGCGGATGGCGTCCTTCTGCGTAAGGTCACCCTTGACCGCCACCACCGCGCTGTTGATCAGGTTCGCGGCATCGTAGGCCTGCGCGCCGTAGAACGAGGGCCCGTGGCCGTATTTGGCGCGGAAATCGGCGACGAATTTCTGGTTGGCGGGGTTCGGCAGGTCGTTGACCCATTCCTGGGCGCCCGGCACGCCGAGCGCGAGGTCCTTTTGCAGCGGCAGCGTGGTCTCGTCGATGGTGAACACGGTGTAGAGCGGGATCTGGCCCTTGAGGCCGGCCTGGGCGTATTGGCCGAGGAACTGCACGCCGGCGGCGCCGGGATAGAACACGAAGATCGCCTCCGGCTTGGCGGCGCGAGCCTTCGACAGCTCCGCGGAGAAATCGAGCTGGTCGGGCCATTTGGTAAAGTCCTCGCCGATGATCCGGCCCCTGTAGGTGGCCTGGACGCCGGCCAGCATGTCCTTGCCGGCCGCATAGTTCGGGCCGAGCAGGTAAAGTGTCTTCACGTCCTTCTGGTTGAGGTAGATGCCCATGGCGTGCGGTGTCTGGTCGTTCTGCCACGAGGTCGAGAAGAAGAACGGCGAGCACAAGTCGCCGGCGATTCGCGAGGGCCCGGCGTTGGCGCTGATCAGGAAGGTCTGCGAATCGACCGCGGGCTTGAGCGAGGCCAGCAGCACGTTCGACCAGATGTAGCCGGTAATGAAATTGACGTGGTCGGACTGGATGACCTTCTCGGTCTTCTGCTTGCCGACCTCGGGCTTCTGCTGGTCGTCCTCGTAGATCACTTCGACCGATAGGCCCCCCATCTTGCGGCCGAGGTGATCGAGCGCGAGCTCGAACGAGTTGCGCATGTCGTTGCCGATCACGGCGGTCGGGCCGCTGAAGGTGTCGACGAACCCGATTTTGACCGAGTTCTGCGCCATGGCCGGTCCGGCCGCGAACGCAAGCGCGGCCACAGCCGCAAGCGATGCTTTTTTCATTGGCTCGATTCCTCCCCTCTGGATTCTCAATTTGCACCACGAACCATGCGACCGAGATCAGGATCGTGGATTTGACTCGTCAATTCGACAAAAGCCTCGATTTGTACCGGGAATTCCGGGAACTGTGCGCGAACGAGGCAGTATACTGACGGGTGATGCTCAAGCAAGCTGGCCGGATATGGCAAAAAGCGCAAAAAACACCGTATAGTGCAGCATCACCGCCAAGGTCGCGGACGCGTGGAACGCCGGCGCGGAGCGCCGGCCACGCGGGTCATCTAGAGAGCATGAGAGTCCCATGGCAATTATCGCCGGCTCGCTCGAAGAGGCGCTCGCGCCGATCGACGACGGCTGCACGCTGCTGGTGCCGCGCGGCAACGCCGGCGTGGCCATGGCGGCGACCCGGGCGCTGGTACGGCGGGGCGCCAAACGGCTCCACCTCGTCGCGGTCCCGACCTCGAGCATCCAGGCGGACCTGCTGATCGGGGCGGGATGCGTCGAGAGCATCGAGGCGGCGGGCGTGAGCCTCGGCGAGCTCGGGCCGGCGCCGCGCTTTGCCGCCGCAGTGTGCGCGGGCGAGATTTTGGTCAAGGACACCACCTGCCCGGCGCTCCATGCCGCGCTGCAGGCGAGCGAGAAGGGCGTGCCGTTCCTGCCGCTGCGCGGGCTGATCGGCTCGGACCTGGTGAAACACCGGCCGGACTGGCGCGTGATCGACAACCCGTTCGCCAACCACGATCCGATCGTGCTGCTGCCGGCGATCAAGCCAGACATCGCGCTGTTCCACGCCCCGATGGCGGATGCGGCCGGGAACGTGTGGATCGGCGCAACGCGCGAGCTCATGACCATGGCACATGCGGCGCGCGCAACCGTGGTCACGGTCGAGACGCTCCACGACCAGAATTTGCTCGAGGACCCGCTGCTCGCGGCCGGAACGCTCGCGGGCTTCTATGTCGAGAAAGTTGCAATTGCGCCACGGGGCGCCTGGCCGCTGGCGCTGCCAAATTATTATGCGCGCGACGAGGCGCACCTTGCCGAATATGCGCGGCTCGCCGCCAGTATCGAGGGATTTGCCCGCTATCTCGATCTCTACGTCCATGCGCGGCGCGCGGCCTGACGACGGATTCCGCACCGAGGAACTGCTGGCCGACGTGATGAGCCGGCTGATCGGGGACGCGCGTCACGTCGCGGTCGGCGCCCAATCGCCGATCCCGGCGGCGGCCGCGCTGCTGGCGCGGGCGCGCGGCGGCGGCCGGCCCCATGTGTCGATCCTGGAGAGCCGCACCCACAATTTCTTCACCGACGGCGGGCGCGAATTGTTCGACTGCGCCGGCCAGGGCCGACTCGATGTTTTCTTCCTGTCCGGCGGGCAGATCGACGGCAACGCCAACATCAATCTCGTGAGCGTCGGGGATTACCGCAAGCCCAAGGTGAGGTTCTCCGGCTCGTTCGGCTCGGCCTATCTCTACTTCGTCGTGCCGCGGGTGATCCTGTTTCGGCTCGAGCACTCGCGCCGGACCTTGGTCGAGAAAGTCGATTTCATCAGCGCGCCGGGAACGAGCCCGCAGAACGTGTACCGCCCCGGCGGGCCGATCGCGCTGGTGACGCCGCTGTGTTTGTTCGCATTCGACCGGAACAAACAACGGTTCCGGCTCGAAAGCGTGCATCCCGGACACGGTGTCGAGGAAGTGACGGAAAACACCGGGTTCGACTTCGACCGCCCGCCGCGGGTGCCGCAGACGCCGGCGCCCTCGGCCGAGACGCTGCGATTGCTGCGCGAGGTCGTGGCGCCCGAGCTGGCCGACGCCTATCCGCAATTCGCCGCCTCGGTGTTCGGGATCGCGCGCCGAGCGTGACCGACCCCTCACCCGGCGCCTTCACTTCGTTCGGCGCCACCCTCTCCCGCAAGGGGAGAGGGTTTCCGAGTATGCCTCGCGTCCAAGAGTGCAGGCGTGGCTATATGGAGAAACCGAAGATGCAGACGCGCTTCCCCTCTCCCCTTGCGGGAGAGGGTGCCGAGCGGACGAAGGCCGCGAGGCGGGTGAGGGGTACTTGCGAGGCTTGCACATGCAGAACCTGAAGATCGACGGCGAGCGGCTGTGGGGCGAGCTGATGGAGACCGCCGCGATCGGCGCCACGCCGAAGGGCGGCATCTGCCGGCTCACGTTGAGCGACCTCGACCGCCAGGTTCGCGGCTGGTTCAAGGCGCGCGCCGAAAAACTCGGCTGCACCGTCACCATCGACGACATGGGCGCAATGTTCGCGCGAAGGCGGGGGCAGGCCGACGTGCCGCCGATCGCGATGGGCAGCCACCTCGATACCCAGCCGACGGGGGGAAAATTCGACGGCGTGCTGGGCGTGCTCGGCGCGCTCGAGGCGCTGCGCACCCTGGTCGAGGCCGGCTACGAGACGTTCGCGCCGATCGAGGTGGTGAATTGGACCAACGAGGAGGGCGCGCGGTTCTCGCCGGCGATGACCTCCTCGGGCGTGTTCGCGGGAGCATTCGACCGCGCCTGGGCGGTGTCGCGCCACGACCGCGCCGGCGAAACGTTCGGCGCAGCGCTCGAGGCCATCGGCTACCGGGGCTCCGAACGGTGCGGAGCGCATCCGCTCTCGGCGTTTTTCGAGCTGCATATCGAGCAGGGCCCGATCCTGGAGGCCGAAGCCAAAGACATCGGCATCGTCACCGGCGTGCAGGGCATGCGCTGGTACGAGGGAACAGTGATCGGCCAGGACGCCCATACGGGCGCCACCCCGATGCACCTGCGCAAGAACGCGCTCGTCGGCGCCGCCCGCCTGGTCGAGAAGGTCGATGCCATCGCCCGCGCGCATCCGCCGCTCGCGGTGGGCACGGTCGGCTCGCTCGAAGTCAAGCCGAATTCGCCCAACGTAGTGCCGGGCGAGGTGCGTTTCACCGTCGATTTCCGCCATCCGGAGACCGCCGTGCTCGATTCCATGGAGCGGGTGCTGTTCGCCGCGGTCGACGAAATCTGCAAGGCGCTGCGGCTCGAAGGAACCGCGACGAAGATCTGGGACCAGCCGCCGGTCGCCTTCGACCCGCAATGCATCGCGGCGGTGCGCGAGGCCGCGGCGCAATCGGGGTTTTCGGCGCGCGAGATTGTTTCCGGCGCCGGCCACGACGCGGCTTACGTCGCCCGGGTGGCGCCGACCGCCATGGTCTTCGTGCCTTGCCGCGACGGCATCAGCCACAACGAAGCGGAATTCACTTCGAAGGAGCAATGCGCGGCCGGCGCCCAGGTGCTACTGCAGGCCGTGCTCAATTACGACCGCGCGCTGGCGGAGCGGCACGCGCGCTGATTCCCTCCCCGTCAGGTGAGGGTGCCGCTCGAGGCCCGGAAGGAAGCTCATCTCCCCTTAGGGTTTTTCCCCAAGAACGCCGCCACCTCCGGGTTCGCCCTCAGCTCGGTCAGATCCGCCTCGCTCGGCAGGTGCGGCTTGTCGCGCGTCGCATTCACCATGCACAAAAAGCCGAGCGGTTCGTCGGCGGTGGCGCGGAACTGGTGCCAGGTCCAGGCCGGCACGGTGACGAGGTCGTGGGTTGCGACCGCCCGCACCTTGTTGCCGACGAGGCAATGGCCGCGGCCGCGCAGGATCAAGACGCCGTGCATGTGCTCGTGGCGCTCGAGCGAGGAAAATCCGCCGGGCTGCACCTCGAAATAGCGCAATTCTCCGGCAAGGTCCGGGTCGGAGAACAGGATTTGTCGCGACACCGACTTGAACAGCGCGCGATCGTCTTCCTTGTAGGGGAGGCATTCCACCCCCTCCCAACGATAATCGCGCCCTGCCCTGCGGTGGATCGCCTTGCCGCGTGCCGCCGTTCTCTCATCCATGTCCGTGCCTCTCGACCGCGGCCACGAAGGCGGCGGTCGCCTCGACCAAGCGCTCGCGCTCGGCCAAGAGCGCGCCGCCGATCAGCAACATCGTATCCTTCCCGTAGAAATCAAGCATCTCCGGAATGCGCTCGAGGCTCATGCCGCCCGCCGGGGTGGGCACGCTCGGGCGCATCCCGTGCCAATCCGCCAGCGCGGCGCGGGCGAGCGCCCGGCAGGTTTTTGGCGAATAGCCGAAGCGGCCGCCGTGGTTCGGGAACACCACGGCGTCGGCCCCGAAGAGCCGGAACAGCTTTCCGATGAGCAGCGGCGGGGCAATGCGCGAAGCCCCCGCCAGCGCCGGATGGGCGACGAACGCGAGATCGGGATCGTCGCGCACCAGCCGATGAAAATTGGCAAGGCCGGAGATCATCGGCGCAACCATCAGCGTGTCGACCCCGAACTCCCGGGCGACGGCAACCTGCCGCCGCATGGCATCGAGATCGCCCGAAAGGCTCGGCACATAGCGCGCCGCCCGGCCCGTGGCCTGCTCGACCGTTCGCAGCGCCGGCGCGATCGCCGCAACGCGCGCCGCAAACGGCGAATAGGCCTGGTCGGCGAGGCCGTGGTCGTCCTTGATGTAATCGATGCCGCCCCGCGCGAATCTTTCCGCCAAGGCGGCGAGCTTTTCGGACGGCAGGCCCTGCGGCTTGAGCGCCGAACAGGTCAGGGCGCGCGCGCCGGCACCGACTTTCTGGCGCAATCCGTCGAGCCCGTGGCGCGGACCGCCGAACGATCTTGCGAGCTCGCCCGGAATCTCGACGTCGTGCAGCACGACATCGTCGTGGATCGACGTGTTGCCGAACAGCATGTTGACGAGCTGGCCGGGGTCTCGACCGACGGTCTCGGCCGCAAGCGCGATGCGCACCTCGAAGGTGCCCGCTTCCCGCTCCTCGATCGCAACGACCCGGCCGACGATTTTCGACAGGACGGTTTCGTCCTCGATCGCCTCGACCGGCATTTCCACGCTCTGCTCGACCGCGATGGCGCGGGCGCGGTCCTCGATCGAGGCGGCATCGGCGCGGACGCGGTAGACGGCTTCCAATCCCGGGGACATGGAGGGTCAGCGCGCATGTTGTGGCGAGGAATCGACAATCCGGCCGACCGGAGGAGCGCCAGTCAGTCGTTCGGGCCCGGTCGTTCTATCAATATGTAGGAAGATTGGGCAGTCGAATTCAGTGGGCCCATGTTTCGCCAGCAGACTTCGCAATAGACGCTCTCGCCGGCGTTTCCGTCGGACGCCACAGCGCGCACGGCGTATCGCGCCCCGCAATGGGCGCAGCCAAAACTGCGGTCGGATCCGATTCCCCAACTTCGGGCCATGGGGCATCGTATGGGCCGCGACGTGATTCGCCACGGGCATGATGCACCCGCCTGGGCTCGATCAACAGGATTGAACGGAAGCGGTATCACGATGTCGCCATGACGGCCGGCGATCCGCCCAATACCGCGCCGCAGCATCGATCTTCGGCCCGGCGCACGCCTGCGGCTTTGACGAATCGCCGTGCGCCATGGCTAAACTGGGCGGGGCTGGCTCGAAAATGAACGTCATCGTCTTCGCCTCGCGCAAGGGCGGCAGCGGGAAGAGCATGCTGGCCGCCCATGTCGCCGCGCTTGCCGGCAAGCGCGCATCCTGCCTGTTGATCGATGCCGATCCGCAAGGCTCGCTCACGCTCTGGCACAAGCTGCGCGGCGGCGCCGAGCCTGCGCTCCGGAATGGCAGCCGCGGCGTCGCCGAGATCGTCAAGGCCGCCAAGCGCGAGTACGAATGGGCGTTCATCGATACGCCGCCCAACATGTCGGCCGTGGTGGCCGACGCCATCCGGGCCGCCACCCTGGTCATCATTCCGGCGCGGCTCGCCGTGTTCGATCTCGCCGCGATCAAGGAGACGATCGAGCTCGCTCGGGGCAACCGCGTGCCCTACGCGGTCGTCATCAACGCGGCCCCGGCGCGGCGCGACAACGCCGAATCCCCGTTCGTCACCGAGTCGCGGGAAGTGATCTCCGGGCTCGATATCCCGGTGTGGGCCGGCCAGATCACCAACCGGGCGGATTACGGCTATGCGCTGGGTACCGGCCAGGGTGTGACCGAATTCGACCCCCGCTCGCAAGCGGCGGCCGAGATCGCCTCGCTATGGTCGGCGATCGAGCGCTCGGTGAAGGCGATCCACGGCCTCTACCGCAGCGCCGGCGCCATGCACCGGGTGGCGGCGTAACAGGGATCAGATATCAGAGATCAGAAATCAGTATCGCACCTGCGAAACCTGACGACCCGCCTTCTGATACTGACTGATTCCTGACTACCGGCCTCTGTCACCTGTCATCGGGCGCTCTTCGCCAACAGGCCCAGATTGTTCCGGATATACGGATTGCCCGGATCGAGGTCGCGAGCGGCCACGAGCTTCTCGCGGGCATGGCGGTAATCGCCGCGCAGCAGATAGGAATAGCCCTGGTTGTTGAGGATCTCCGGGGTCGGCCCGAGGATCTTGATCGCATGCGCATAGGCGCGGTCGGCGAGCTCGAATCGGCGCAGCCGATCATAGGACGCGGCAAGCCCGAGCCAGGCTTCGGCGTCGCGGCGCGTGTCGCCCGGCCCCTTCTCGACCGCGCGGCGGAAATAGCGCTCGGCGAGGCCGAAGTTGTTGGTGCGGTAATGCCGTTTGCCCAGGTTGAGATCGTCGTTGGGGTCGTCCGGCGCCTGGGGCGCGGCGGGCGCCGCGACCAGGGCGTCGGCCGCAATCGAGCCGGTCGTCTCCGGCGCGGCCGGAGGCGCCGACGACGCGTTGGCGACGGCGGGATTGCTTTCATTGAGATGCAGGAAGGCGGCGGTCTTGTCCCAGGACCCGCAGCCGGTCAGCCACAACAGGCACGCGGCCGTCGCGAATACGCGAACTACTCTCATCCGTACGCTCTCCGCCGCGTCGAGCCGCGAATGCCGCGCGAGGCGCGCTGGCTGGCGGCGCGGCAATCCCGAAACCGGAGACCCGGAGGCTAGCCGACGATGGTTAATTCCCGGTGTCAGGAGTCGGGGGTCGGGAATCAGGCGGCCATCTAGGTAGAGATCCGGGTCATTCCAGCTCGGGCGGCGGAGGCATGGCGACGTTAATCGATGTTAATACTTGCGCTTCCTCGTCCTATTTCCTGGGTTTCTGCTTGCCGAGCTCCTGTCTCCCGACCGCTGAGACCCGATTCCTGAATCAGCCGCCGACTTTGAATCGGACGTACACCGGCAGCATGATGACGATGATGACCACCGGAAACACGCAAAGTGTCAGCGGCACCGACAGCTTGGCCGGCAGGCTGTAGGCCTTCTCCTCGGCGCGGGACAGGCGCTGGTGGCGCATGTCGTCGCTGTAGACCCGCAAGGCATCGGTGAGGCTCGAGCCGAGCTCTTCGGATTGCTGCAGCAGGGTCGCGAACGAGCGCGCCTCGTCGAGCCCGAGCCGGTCGCCGAAATGCTCGAGCGCCTCGCTCAAGGTCCGGCCGGCGCGGATCTCCAGCGTCGCCATGTAGACGTTGGCGCTCAGCGAAGGATAGGAATCGCTGAGCTCGCGGCCGACGCGATCGAGCGCCGCCTCCATGCTGAGCCCCGCATCCGCGCATACGACCAGCAGATCCATGAAATCCGGGAAACCCGCCCGGTGCTCGTTCTCGCGAGCGCGGATGCGGCGCTTCAGGTAAAAGTTCGGGACGAAATAGCCGGCGAGCCCGGCGCCCCAGACGAAGAACCAGATGTCGCTGCCTAGGCCATCGACGACCGCCGGCGCCAGGAGAAGAACGGCGCCCGCGAGCCCCAGTGCCGTCAAGATGCGGGCCAGAAAAAAGAAGGCCGCGGCGCGCGGATCGAGAAAACCGGCTTGCACGAGGCGCCGCTTGAGCTCGCGCTGATTGTCCTTTTCCGAGGCGGAGAAATGCCGCGTGGCGTAATCGATCAGCCGCTGGGCGGCCATCTGGCTGGCGTACCGCATGGAGCGGCTTGCCGCCCGATCCTCCTGCGCCAGCACGCCGGCGGCACGCCGGCGCACCCCGCGCCGCACCCGCATCGTCGCCATGATCCCGAAGGTCACGGTTGCGCCCGCAAGGAAGACGAGGACGCTCAGGATCAAATTGTCTCCGAGCACGTCATCGAGGAGATCGAAAACCGCGTCCATGCCGTCAGATCCTGAAATTCACCATGCGGTACATCACCAGATCGCCGATCCCCATCCACAGACAGGCGAGCCCGAGCCCGATCTTGGTGACGCGCTGGTCCCAGATGCTGCCGTAGAAATCCGGCGCGACCATGCCGAGCAGGAAGAAGATCGCGACCGGCAGCCCGGACAGGAAGAAGGCGGAGAATTTCCCTTCGGCGGCGAGCGCCTTGATCTTTCGCCGCATCTTGAAGCGCTGGCGGATGGTCGCGGACAGGTTATCCAGAATCTCGCTCAAGTTGCCCCCCGTCGAGCCCTGAATCCCCACCGCGGTCACGAACAGCGGCAGATCGTCCTGCCCGACCCGGAACGCGAGATTGCGCATCGCGGTCTCCAGATCCGCCCCATAGGTGATCTCGTCGGCCGCCATGCCGAACTCGGTGCCGACCGGATCCTTGAGCTCGCGCGCCACCATGGCGACCGCCACCGGAATCGGATGGCCGGCGCGCAGGCTGCGGACGATGATGTCGATCGCGTCGGGGAACTGCTCGCCGAACTTGCGATGCCGGCGCCGGCGCAGGAAGTGCAGCCCGCCGTAGGGCAGGACGCCGGCCGCGACCAGGGCCGCGGCCGCCGCCTGGAAAATATCGTCGCGCAGCAACGTCACGGCACCGAACGCCAACAGCGCCCCGATGCCGACGATCGCCGCCAGCCGCCCCAAGCCGATGGTCAGTCCCGACTGCAGGATGAGCCGGTTGAGCGGCAGGATCGGCAACCCATAAATGCCGCCGGCGGTCAGCCCGCGCTCGCGGCGCAGCTGAACGAGCACGCTTTCGCGGTCGGGTTGGTCCTTCAGCAGCCGCAGCCGGCGATTGATGCGGCTGCGGTAGGAGGCGGTCGAGAAGCACAGGAGATACACCGCCTCCACGAACAAGACCGCGGACGCGGCCGCGAACAGGTAGACCAGATAGCTGGAATCCAGGTCGAACGGCATCATCGTCACAACGGCTTGGCGGGATCGAAATAGCTGCCCGGGATCTGGATGCCCTTGGCGACCAGATCCGAGAGGAATCTCGGCCGGATGCCGGTGGCGTGGAAATGCCCGTGCACCGTGCCGTCCTCGCCGGTGCTGTCCCGGACGAAGCGGTAGATTTCCTGCATCTGGATGATGTCGCCTTCGAGCCCGGTCAGCTCCGCGATGCTGGTCACGCAACGCTTGCCGTCCGAGAGCCGCTGCAGCTGCACGATCACCCGGATCGCCGCGGCGATCTGACCGCGGATGCTCGCCACCGTCATCGGCATCCCGGCCATGCCGATCATCTGCTCGAGGCGGGAGATCGCGTCGCGCGGCGTATTGGCGTGGATGGTCGCCATCGAGCCTTCGTGACCGGTGTTCATCGCCTGCAGCATGTCGAAGGCCTCTTCGCCGCGACACTCGCCGAGGATGATGCGGTCCGGCCGCATGCGCAGCGCGTTCTTGACGAGCTCGCGCTGGCGGATCTCGCCCTTGCCCTCGATGTTGGGTGGCCGGGTCTCCAGCCGCCCGACGTGAGGCTGCTGCAACTGCAGCTCCGCCGCGTCCTCGATGGTGATCAGGCGCTCCCTCTCGGAGATGAAGGCGGAGAGCGCGTTGAGCATCGTAGTCTTGCCGGAACCGGTGCCGCCGGAAATGATCAGCGTGACGCGCGCCTTCACGGCCGCGGCGAGCAGATCGGCCATCGGCTGGCGGATCGCTCCCATGTCGACGAGCTTCTTGAGATTGAACGGCTTCTTGGAGAATTTGCGGATCGACACCAGCGGACCGTCGACCGCGATCGGCCGGACAGCAATGTTGATGCGCGAGCCGTCGAGCAGCCGCGCGTCGCACAAGGGCTGCGACTCGTCGACCCGCCTGCCGACCGCCGACACGATCTTGTTGACGATGCGGAGCAGATGCCCCTCGTCCTTGAAGCGCACCAGGGTCGGCTCGAGCATGCCGGCGCGCTCGATATAGACCTGCTCGTGGCTGTTGATCAGAATGTCGTTGATGGTCGGATCCTTGAGCAGAGGTTCGATCGGCCCGAGCCCCATCATTTCGTCGAGGATCTCGGTGACGAAGTCTTCGAGCTCCTGCGCGTTGAGCGCCAGGCGTTCCGCCACGGTATATTGCGACACCAGCGCGTGAACCTGCCGGCGGACTTCGTCCTCCGGCATCTTCTCGAGCGCGGACAGGTTGATCTCCTCGATCAACCGCCGATGCAGGCGGACTTTGGCGTCGAGCAGCTTTTCGCTGAGCAGCGTGCCGGCGCGCCCGGGCGGTTCCGCGGCCGGCTCGGGCTCGACCGGCGCCAGGACGGGCGCCACGGCCGGTGCGGCCTCCGGGGCGGGCACCAGTTCCGGCGCGAGCATCCGGCGGGAGGTGAAACGTCCGAGCATCTTGCGGTTCCTCGTCAGGTTCTCGACGGCTCGCGCCCGGCGCGATGGCAAAAGCCGCTCAGCGCGCCCACAGCACTCCCCGGCCCCGGCGCAGGCCGCTAGTGACCTCTCGGGAGCCGGCCTTGGTCTCGGTCGGCGGGAACAGCAGTTTCTTGAGCGCCGCCGAGATGTTGTTTCCCGGCCGCACTTCCTCGAGCGGAACGCCGCGATCGATCGCTTCGCGCGCCAGGCGGTAGTTGTTGGGAATGGTGCCGCCGAGCGTGGCGCCCAGCGCCTGCTCGATATCGGCGCGGCGCAGGCCGGAGCCGAACAGCTGCTGCTCGAACCGGTTGACGATGACCTGCGGCTGCGGCCCGCCCTTGAGACGCTCGCCGATCGCCGCGACCAGCTGCTTGGCGTGGCGCACGCCCGGGACCGTCATCTCGGTGACCACGAACAGCCGGTTGGAGCCCAGCAGCACGCTGTCGGTCCAGGCGAACCAGGTCCGCGGCATGTCGATCACGACGTGGTCGAACCGCGAGGACACCATGTCGAGCAGGCGCGTGGCCACGTCGGCATCGAACGAACGCATTTCGGCCGGGCGGTTCGGCGCAGCGACCACCGCAAGACCGGAGCCGTGCTGGGAGAGCATCACTTCCAGCAATTGGCCGTCGAGCCGCTCCGGCCGCGGCTCGATCTCGCCGAGGTCGAGGCGCGGCTCGATGTCGAGATAATCGGTGCAGGCGCCGTGCTGGAAATCGAGATCGACCAGGCAAGTCGAGGCGCCGCCGCGGGGCGCACGGCGCAGCAACAGCATCGCCGTCTCCACCGCCAGCGTCGTCACGCCCACCCCGCCTGCCGCGGGCAGGAACGTGTAGATCTCGGCTTCCTTGGCGCCGTCCGCGGCGGAACCCTTGGCGACGCGGCCGCAAGCGCGCACCAGCTCGATCGGATCGACCGGCTTGACCAGAAAATCGGCGATGCGCAGCTGGATCAACTGCCGTGCGACGCTCTCGCTGAACCCCGTGGTGACGACGAGGATCGGCACCGATCCGGCAAGCCGCCGCGCCAGGTTTTGCAGGGCGGCGATCTCGTCGGAACGGGTAGCGTCGAGATCGACCAGGAGCACGGTTGCGCCCTCGACGGGGAGCTTCTCCTCGGTTCCGCCTACCGCGCCGGTGACGACGGCCAGATCGATCTGCGCGTTGCGCCCGAAGGTGGTGCGCAGCAGTCGCTCGAATTCGCCGTCGGCCGTGATCGCGACGATCCGCACGCCTCGCGAAGCCGGTGTTTGCGGGCCATCAGCCATGACATTCCCACTCGCTTCGCCTCGACCGGAAGCAAAGCCGGCTCAAGGATTGGGCGCGCCGCCGCTCGACGCCACCGGCGCGGCCAGAAGCGGCGCGTATTTGACCGAGCTCGTCCCGGTGCCCTGCGGCTGCACCACCTTGTTGGTCCGGTAGCGTTCGATGGCGCCTTGGACGAGCTGTCCGTTGCCGGCGATCTGGCGGTTCGCCGCCGCCGGCGGCCAGGGATCGATGGTTTCGACCGCGACGTTCGAGGCGACGGCATTGCCGGCCTGAAAGCTCACGCCCTCGCGGCGGTCGTAATAGAGATCCGAGCAGGCCCCGAGCAGGGCCGTCAGCAGCAGCGCCGGCGCGATCGTCCGCGCGCGAAAAGGTCGGTCACCGCGCGGCATGGACGGGCTCCCTGCCGAGCTCGAGGATGTGGCCGGCGAGCGGCGGTTCGACGCCGGCAAGCCGGCGCTGCATCGATGGCGTGACCTCGGCCTCTCCGAGCAGGAACAGATCGGCGTCGTTGCCGGGCAGTGCGTCGTCGGTCGGCACCCGGGCGACGTCGCCCGGGCGCATCGGCTGCACGATGTGCGGCGTGACGATGATGACCAGGTCCGTCTCCTTCTTCTGGTAGAGTGCGCTGCGGAACAGTGCGCCGAGCACCGGCACGCTGCCGAGCCACGGCAGCTGCTTCTGTTGCGCGTCGACGTTGTTCTGCAGCAGGCCGCCGATCGCGAAGCTCTGGCCGTCGCGCAGCTCGACGGTGGTGTTGGCGCGCCGCACGATCAGGCTGGGAATGGTGGTGCCGGCGACCTGGATGACGTTGGTCGGATCGAGCTGGCTGACCTCCGGCTCGATTTTCAGATTGATGACGCCGTTGCTCAGCACCGTCGGCGTGAACGCGAGCCCGACGCCGAACCGCTTGAACTCGATCGTGATCTGGCCGAGCGAGCTCGACACCGGGAACGGGAATTCGCCGCCGGCCAGGAAGCTCGCGGTATCGCCCGAGAGCGCGACGAGATTCGGCTCGGCGAGGCGCCGCGCCACGTCGCGTTGCTCGAGCGCGTTGATAATGGCGTCGATTTTGACGCCATGTGCGAGCAGGCCGCCGATCACGGCCACGGTCCCGAACGGCGGATTGCCGGAAATCAGCCCCGCCTGCCCGATACTCGCGACCACGTTCTTGGTCACCACGTCCCACTGGATGCCGAGCTCGCGCGCGGCGGTGCGCTGAATCTCGACGAACCGCACCTCGAGCAGCACCTGCTGAGCCTGCAGCACCTGCACCGAATTGATGACGTCCGGCCCGAACTGGCGTGCAATGGTCACCGCCTGGTCGAGCGTCGGGCCGTCCGGACAGGTGCCCGAGAGCATGATCCGCCCGTTGACCGAAGAAACGCGGAACCGGGCCTGCGGGAAGCGCTGCCTCAGCTCCGCCGCAAGCTTGGGAACGTCGTAGGACACCTCGATATCGAAGACGCCGACCAGCTTCTTGCCTTCGGCATAGACCGAGACTCTGGTGGTCCCGATCTTCTTGCCGAGAATCGACAGCGAATGATCGGTCAGCGGCATCACGTCGGCGATCTCGGGATCGCCGACCACGACATCGACGAAATTGCTGTCGGTGCGGATGTTCTGCGACTTGCCGGTGGCGACCACGATGGATTCGGCGCGGTTGCCGGAACCGAGCACAACCAGCGAGTCCGCCGCCCGCGCGAAGCCGATCGGCCCCAGCGTGGCCGTCGCGGCGATCGCAATCGCCGTGATGAGCGCCGCAGATATCCCGGCGCGGCGCCATGCGCGCCTTTCGACGGGCCGAGCTTGCAAGCGATTCAACGGACTTCCTCCCCCTGCACCGCCGATTTCATCGATCGACCCATCAGCGCGGACTTGCCTCCCGCCAGTCGGCGGCCTCGGCCGGCACACTGTATTCCTCGCGCTTGGAAGCGCGCGTGATCACGACCTTGGCGTAGCGCCCCGCATCCCCGGCCCGCGCCGGGGCATCGTTGCCAAGGTCGCCGACCGAAACGCGCCGCGTGCCTTCGAGGCTCGCCTCGCCGGCCTTGCGCAGCACCAGCGACAGCGTGCCGAGCGAGGCGGCAAGCGACAGTTTCTGGGCCGCTACCGTCTCCACCTCGAGGGTGACCGCCTTGACGACGGCGGGCTTCTCCGAGCTGTCGTCGGCCAGCTGGTCGACGGCGAGGACCTTGGCATTTTGCAGCACCACGTCGGTATTGCCGCTGTGCTTGTCGGGCTGCTGGGTGAGCAGCACATCGACGTGATCGCCGGGCAGCACGAAACCCGCCACCCCTTCCACGTCGTTGACGCGAATGGTGATGGCGCGCATGCCCGGCCCGATCACCGCCGACAAGGTGGCGCGCTGGCCGGGGCCGGTGATCTTCGAGGCGAGAACCGGCTCGTTCGCCTCGATCGAGGCCAGCACGATACGCTTGCCGCCCGCCAACAGCTGCTGCATCGAACCGAAGGTGCCGGCCGGAATGGCTTCCTGCGGCCAGGATACCTCGCGCAAGGTCTGCTGCGAGAGCGACATCCCGAACCGCAACGGCGCCGCCGCGACCACAACGGTACGCCCCGGTACGGGTTTCTGTGCGGCCTCCATGTGCTTGAGCCGAAGCTCGGCTTGCCGATTGAGCCACGACTGCGCGAGGAACACCGCCAGGAGGCCGAACACGACCGCGAAGGCGATCATCACGATGGTACTGGTGCGCACGGCCGCTACTCTCGAAAACGCCACCGCGTTGGCTTGTTGCTCAACCTCGCTCCGCAGCGTTGAATTCTTTCTGAAGCTATTTCGGGCGGTTGTTTTATGTTGAACGGTCGGTCAAGAACTATGGCTACCGAAGCATTAATCCCCGTCCGGCGTCGACCCGATCGGCACCCCGGAGGCGGCCGCCGTAAATGACTTATGAAACAATGACGATTATTTTCTACATCGTGTCGGCGTGGACGCTGACGGACCATTCACGACCCTTGCGATGAGCCTCATTCGCGCCTGCAGTCCGGAAGACATGCCGGCGGTTGCCGGGCTGTTTCAAAAAACGTTCCTGAACCGCCGCAGGTCTGCGCCCGAATCGCTCGAGACCTATCTCGCCGAGCTGTTCCTGCATCACCCCTGGTACGACCCCGAGCTCGCATCCCGGGTCTATGTCTCGCCCGACGGGGCGGTACGCGGCTTCATCGGCGTGCTGCCGCTGCACATGTGCTTTCGCGGCAGGAAGATCCGCGCCGCGATCGCCGGATCGCTGATGGTCGACAGGCCCGAGGAAAATCCGCTCGCCGGCGCGAGATTGCTGCGATCCTTCGCGAACGGCCCGCAGGAGCTTTCGATCAGCGAAAACGCCAATCGGGTTTCGGAGAACATGTGGCACAAGCTCGGCGGCCGCACCGTGCCGCTCGAGAGCCTGGACTGGCTGCGCGTCCTGCATCCGGCGGGCGCGGCGCTCGCATTCGCCCGCGAATGGTTCGCACCGGCCGTTCTGCTCCAGCCCCTCGCGGCGATGATCGATCGGGTGGCCCAACACACGAGCCGCAACCGATTCGGACTCGCAAGCGGCCGCGACGGTTACGAATACGACACCGATGCGAGCGATGAGCTGTTGCTCGAACAGATACCCCGCTTCACCGAATCCTATGCGATGCGGCCGGACTGGAATCGTTCGAGCCTGCAATGGGTGCTCGCCCAGGCGCGAACCAAGGCGCGGCGCGGCCCGGTCTGCCGCCGGATGGTATACGCCAAGAACTCCGCGCCGATCGGCTGCTATATCTATTACGGTAGGCCGCACGGCATCGCCTGGGTGCTGCAGATCCTGGCACGGCCGGAGTGCATCGACGCGGTGCTCGACAGCCTGCTGACCAATGCGTTCCGCAACGGCAGCGTCGCGGTGCGCGGCCGGACGCACCCGCGCCTGATGAATGCCCTGCTGCGCCACGGCTCCATGTTTTTCCACCACTGCTCGACCATCGTGCACAGCGCCGATGCCGAGCTGCTCCATGCCGTTCAGTCGGGCGATGCCCTCGTGACCGGCCTTGCGGGCGAGGCCTGGACGCGACTGATCGGCGACAGGTTCGCCTGAGGCGCGTTAACGTAAACGACCGGTAATTCGCCGCGTTTACGTTGTTTTGCATCCGACACCGTATCTACCGGCGCCGACCATTCGCTATCCTCGTGCGGGGTCTCGATTGTTGATCTTTCGGCACTCGCGTATGGAGCGCGGTTCCTGAATGTGCGGCATTGCCGGCTTTTTCGGAAAACCCGACGTATCCGTGCCGCACCGCCTGCTGCGCCGGATGATTGCCGCCATCTCCCATCGCGGCCCCGACGAACAGGGCTTCTTCCTCGACGGGAACGCCGCACTGGGCCACGCCCGCTTGCGCATTATCGACCCGGTCGCAGGCCAGCAGCCGATGGCGAACGCGGACCAAACTATCATCGTCGCGCTCAACGGCGAGATCTTCAACTACATCGAGTTGCGCCGGGAGCTGATCGCCAAGGGCCGTCGTTTCCGCACGAACTCCGACACCGAAATCGTCCTGCAACTCTATGAGGAGATGGGGCCGGACTGCGTCGAAAAGTTCAACGGCGATTTCGCCTTCGCGCTGTGGGATACGAGATCGAGGCGGCTGATGCTGGCGCGCGACCGCATGGGCGTGCGGCCGCTGTACTATGCGCGAGCCGGCGGATCGCTGTTCTTCGCCTCCGAAGTGAAGGCGCTGCTCGCAGCACCGGGCATTTCCGCGGCGCTCGATCCGATCGCGCTCGATCAGATCTTCACGCTGTGGTTCCCGCTCGCCCCGCGAAGCGTGTTCCGCGACGTTTGCGAGCTGCCGCCGGCGCATGTGCTGCTCGCCGACGCCGAGAGGGTCACGGTGCGGCCGTACTGGCGGCTGGAATTTCCCGACGCGGGCGACGAGCAAGGCTTCGATCGCCGCGACGACGCCGAGATCGCCGAACACGTTGGCATGCTGCTGCTCGACGCGACGCGCCTGCGCCTGCGCTCGGACGTGCCGGTCGGCGCCTATCTGAGCGGGGGTTTGGATTCCGCGATCGTAGCCGCCGCGGTCCAGCGTGTAGCGCCCGGCCGGCTCCGCACGTTCTCGGTCACATTCGAGGATCCGGAATTCGACGAGAGCCCCCATCAGCAGCAAACGGTTCGCGACCTGGACACCGAACATCGCGCGATCCGCTGCGGCGCCGCCGACATCGCCCAGGTATTTCCCGCGGTGATCCGACACACCGAACAACCGGTCTTGCGCACCGCGCCGGCACCTCTGTTCGTCCTGTCCGATGTCGTGCGCGAACACGGCTTCAAGGTGGTGCTGACCGGCGAAGGCGCCGACGAGGTGTTCGCCGGTTACGACATCTTCAAGGAAAGCAAGCTGCGGCGGTTCTGCGCGCGCCAGCCGCAGTCGCAGCGCCGCCCTCTGCTGTTCCGGCGGCTCTATCCGTATCTTTCGGGCGTCCGCAGCCAGCCGCAGCCGTATCTGCAGGCCTTCTTCGGCGCCGGGCTCGACGAGACGAACGATCCGCTGTTCTCGCACCTGCCCCGGCTGCGAACCACGGCGGCCGCCAAACGATTCTTTTCTGCCGAGCTGCGCCGCGAGGTCGGCGATTACGATGCGATGGCCGAGCTGCGAGCAGGCTTGCCGGCCGAATTCGCGCGCTGGGATCCGCTGGCGCAGGCGCAATATCTGGAAACGAGATATTTGCTGCCCGGCTACATCCTCTCCTCGCAAGGCGACCGCGTGGCGATGGCACATGCGGTCGAGGGCCGCTTCCCGTTCCTCGATCACCGCGTGGTGGAACTTGCGGCGCGCATTCCAGCGAGACTCAAGCTGAGAGGTTTGCGCGAAAAGCACATCCTGCGCGCAAGCGCGCGCACCTTGCTGCCGCAAGCCATCGCCGAGCGGCCCAAGCAGCCGTATCGCGCGCCGGAGAGCCGGTGCTTCTTCGCGCCCGGTTCGCCCGAGCACGTCAGGGACATGCTGTCGGCTTCGGCGATCGCATCGACCGGCTATTTCGACCCCGACGCGGTCGACAAGCTCGCCCAGAAATGCCGCCGCCGAGGCTTGCCCGGATTCCGCGACAACACCGCGTTGCTGGGAATTTTGTCGACCCAGCTGTGGCACCGGGCGTTCATCGGCGGCTCACAGGAAATTCGCGGTTCGGAGCAAGCCTATGCTGTCGCCTGACGGGGAGTTCATGATGCGATCGGAAACCGAGCGTGAAATCCGCAAGTTCATCGAGGACAGCTTTGTGTTCCGCGAGGACCGCGGCGGCCTTTCCGCCGAAGAATCGCTGCTCGATGCCGGCCTGATCGATTCCACCGGAATTCTCGAGCTCGTGGCGTTCCTGGAATCCGCCTTCGGCATCGCGATCGCGGACGCCGAGATCGTTCCGGACAACCTCGATTCGATCCAGGCGATCACTTGCTACGTTCAGCGCAAGCTCGCAACGGAAACCCGGGCAGCGTGATCGATCCACATGCATGCGATGAGAGCAGAGAAGCAATGCGGATAGAGGGGTTCCTTCAGGGCAGCGCCTCGCGCCGTCCCGACAAGGTCGCGCTAGTGACCGCGGGCGAGCGGCTCAACTATGGCGATCTCGACACGCTGTCGGATCGTCTTGCCGGGGCGTTGTCGAGCCGCGGCGTTGAGCGCGGGGACCGCATCGTGCTGTTCATGGAGAATTGCCGGGAGGCGGTCGTCGGCATTTTCGCCGCGCTCAAAGCCGGCGCCGTACTCTGCCCGGTCAATGCCTCGACCAAGCCGGACAAGCTCGCCTATTTGCTCAACCATTGCCGCGCGACCGCGCTGCTGACGCATGGGCGGCTGTTGCCTGCCGCGAAGGCGGCGCTGGCGCAGGCCCCCTCGGTCGCCCTCACCGTCGCGACCGGTCGCGCCGGGGACGCAGCTGAAGCGCTGTCCTTCGATGCGGCGCTCGCCGCGAGCGCGCCTCGGCCCAACCGAGCGGGAATCGATCTCGATCTCGCGATGCTGATCTATACGTCGGGATCGACCGGTCGGCCCAAGGGCGTGATGATGACCCATCAGAACGTCGCTGCGGCTGCCGCCTCGATCACGAGCTATCTCGAGAACACGGCCGACGACGTCATCCTCAGTGCGCTGCCGATCTCGTTCGACTACGGCCTCTATCAGGTGCTGATGGCCGCCAAGGTCGGCGCCACCCTGGTGCTGGAAAAATCCTTCGCGTACCCGCAGCTGATCTTCGAGACCATGGCGGCCGAACGCGTCACCGGATTTCCGATCGTGCCGATGATGGCGGCCATGATGCTGCAGCAAAAGGAGCTGAGGCGCGGAGCCTTTCCGCATCTGCGCTACATCACCAGCACCGCGGCCGCACTGCCCCCCGCGCATATCGCGCGGCTGCAGGAGCTGTTTCCGCAGGTGAAGCTCTACTCGATGTATGGCCTCGCCGAATGCAAGCGCTGCACCTTCATGCCGCCCGACGAGCTGCGGCGGCGTCCGAGCTCGGTGGGCATTCCCATCCCGAACACCGAGGCCTTCGTCATCGACGCGAACGGCGAACGGGCGGCGCCGGGCGTGGTCGGCGAGCTCGTCGTGCGCGGCGCTCACGTCATGAAGGGATATTGGGAGGACCCCGAGGCGACCTCGTGTGTGCTGCGTCCCGGCCCGCATCCCTGGGAGAAGCTGCTCCACACCGGCGATCTGTTTCGCGCCGATGAGGACGGATACCTGTATTTCGTCGGCCGCAGGGACGACATCATCAAGAGTCGCGGCGAGAAGGTGAGCCCCAAGGAAGTCGAGAACGTGCTCTACGCTCTTGTGGGCGTGCGCGAGGCGGCCGTGGTGGGAGTACCCGATCCGATCCTCGGCATGGCGATCAAGGCGATCCTGGTCGTGGCGCCCGACGCAGGCCTCGAGCCCGAGGACGTGATCCGCCATTGCAAACAGCACCTCGAGGATTTCATGGTGCCGAAGTTTTTGGAATTCCGCGACGAGCTGCCCAAGACCGAGAGCGGGAAAATCAGCCGCCGGCGCCTCGTGACCGCGCTCGCGGAGGCGGCGTTATGAGCGCGCTCGCAGCCGGGCGGAACGAGCTTGCACCGCGAACGTCCGAGGCGGCGCCGCCGTTCTCGGCCGAGACGTTGCGGATCGATGCCGCCGCGGAAGTGCAGCGTATCCGCGCCGCGATCCGCGGCCAGGTGTTGCGCCGGCTGCGCAAGCGCGGAATCGTGGTCGGCCTCTCCGGCGGCATCGACAGCAGCGTCACCGCGGCGCTGTGCGTCTGCGCGCTCGGGCCGGAGCGCGTATTCGCGGTGCTGATGCCGGAGCGCGATTCGGATCCGGACAGCCTCCGGCTCGGACTTGAGATCGCCGCCTGGCTCGGCATTCGCAGCGAAACCGAGAACATCGAGCCGATCCTTGCCGCCGCCGACTGCTACCGCCGCCGCGACGAGCTCATTGGCCGCCTGGTGCCGGCGTTCGGTCCCGGCTGGGGCTGCAAGCTGGCGCGCGGAAACGTCCTGCAAGAAGGCGCCTACCCAATCAGCTCGCTGATCGTGCGCTCGCCCGACGGCCACATCCAGCGCCTGCGCATGCCGCTCGAAATCCATCTCGGCGTCGTCGCCGCCACCGACATGAAGCAGCGCACCCGCAAGCTGATCGAATACACGCATGCCGAGCGGCTCCATTACGCGGTCGCCGGCACGCCGAACCGGCTCGAATACGACCAGGGTTTTTTTGTGAAAAACGGCGACGGCGCCGCCGACCTCAAGCCGATCGCGCACCTCTACAAGAGCCAGGTCTATCAGCTGGCCGAACACCTCGGCGTGCCCGCGGCGATCCGCGAGCGCGAGCCGACGACCGACACCTGGTCGCTGCCGCAGAGCCAGGATGAGTTCTACTTCTCGCTGCCGTATCCTTTGCTGGACTTGTGTCTGTTCGCGCTCAACCACGGCATCCCGGCCGAGGCGGCGGCGAACGCGACCGGATTGACGGCGGCCGAAGTCGATCGCGTCTGGGGCGATATCGCCGCCAAGCGCAAGGCGACAAAATATCTCCACGAACCGCCGCTGCTGGTCGAGCCGGTGCGCGAAGTGCTATAGCGTCCGCTGCGCGTCTCCCCGCGAATTGGCTCTTGTGACGGCGTGCTGCGCCATGGACATCATCGACATCGAGACCGTGCATTCCGGCTGGGCCAAGTTTCTGATCGCGACGGTCCGGCTGCCGGACGGCCGCACCTTCCGCCGCGAGATCGAGGATCACGGCGCCGCCGCCTGCGTGCTGCCCTATGATCCCGAGCGGCGCACGGCGGTCCTGGTGCGTCAGTTCCGCGTTCCCGTCTATTACGCGGCGCGCGAGCCGCACACGCTCGAGGCTATCGCCGGCATCGTCGAGGAGGCCGATCCGGCCGAGACCGCACGGCGCGAGGCGCACGAGGAAGCCGGCCTCGTGCTCGGCACGCTCGAGCCCGTCGGCGAGGGCTGGACCATGCCGGGCATCTCGACCGAGCGCATGCATCTTTACCTCGCCACCTATGCGGGCCGTGCCCGAGAGGGCCGCGGCGGGGTCGACGAGGACGAGGACATCACCGCGGTCGAATTGGGATTGCACGAGCTCGCGCGGCTCGCCGACACCGGAAAACTCGTCGACATCAAGACGCTGGTGCTGGTGCAGACGCTCCGCCTGCGCCGCCCGGAGCTGTTTCTCAGGTAAGCAGGCCGACCAGCGCAAAGGCCGCCGCTCCCATCACGGCTAATTACGGGGGCCAGAATGAAGTATCGAATGAGTCATCCGCTGGCTTCGTTCTACTTTGTCGGGATAATCGCCTTGGCCGCGCCCACGGCCGCCATGGCGGTCCCTACGGCGATTGTTCATATTCCCGACGATGCCATGCACGAGATTGCCTTGAAAAAAGTCAGGGTCAAGCCAAAACCTGTGCCCGAGACACGTGATGATCCGGGCTATTTGAAAGGCACAAATATCCCCAGGCGCACTACAGCTCCAAGTTCAAATTAGGAGAGTGTGATGGCTGGGTTTTCGACCGGGCGCGAGGGATTAAACGAGCTGGCCCGGCTCGTCGATACCGGCGGGCTCGCCGACGTCAAGGCGCTGGTGCTGGTGCAGACGCTCCGCCTGCGCCGCCCGGAGCTGTTTCTCAAGTGAGCAGGCCGACCAGCGCGAAGGCCGCCGCTCCCATCACGGCCGCGGCCGGGATCGTCAGGATCCACGCGACGACGATGCGGTTGGCGACCTTCCAGCGCACGGCACCGACGTTGCGCGAGGCGCCCACCCCGACGATGGCGCCGGTGATGGTATGGGTGGTCGAGACCGGAACGCCCAGGTAGGTCGCGAGAAACAGCGTCGCGGCACCGCCGGCCTCGGCGCAAAAGCCCTGGACCGGGGTGAGCCGGGTGATCCGCATGCCCATGGTGCGCACGATGCGCCAGCCGCCCGCGAAGGTTCCGAGCCCCATCGCCGCCTGGCACGTCAGCACCACCCATAACGGGACGTGGAATTCGCCCCCGAGCCGCCCCTGGGAATACAGCAGCACGGCGATGATCCCCATGGTCTTCTGGGCGTCATTGCCGCCGTGGCCCAGGGAATAGAGCGAAGCGGAGATGAACTGAAAGATCCGAAACCAGCGGTCGACCGCAAACGGCGTGCGCCTGACGAAGATCCAGGACACCGCGAGCACCAGGACTAGCGCCAGAACGAACCCCAGCAGCGGCGAGAGCACGATCGCCGCAAGGGTCTTCGACAATCCGCTCCAGACCACGACCGCGACGCCGGCCTTGGCGATTCCGGCGCCGAGCAGGCCGCCGATCAGCGCGTGGGAGCTGCTCGACGGAATGCCGAAGAACCACGTAACCAGGTTCCAGATAATGGCGCCGGTCAACGCGCCGAACACGACGCGCGCATCGACGATCTCCGCTTCGACGATGCCGGTGCCGAGCGTCTGCGCCACGTGCAGCCCGAACACCAGGAACGCGATGAAATTGAAGAACGCCGCCCAGGCGACGGCGTATTGCGGCCGCAGCACGCGGGTCGACACGATGGTGGCCACCGAATTCGCCGCGTCGTGGAAGCCGTTGAGGAAATCGAAGGCGAGCGCGAGCGCGACCAGCCCGACGAGCAGCGGCAGGGCGAGCGTGGCGGTTTGCATCGTCGCCGCTCCGCGCCGGTCACACGTAATCGAGGACGACGCCGTTGATCTCGTTAGCCACGTCGTCGAAGCGGTCGACCACTTCTTCCAGGTGGTTGTAGATCTCGTTACCGACGATGAACGCCATCGCATCGGAAGCCGCATGCGTGCGGTAGAGCTCCCGCAGGCCGCTGTCGTGGATGTCGTCGGCGCGGCCCTCGATCTGGGTGATGCGCTCGGCGATGCCGCCGAGGCGGGCGGCCTGGGCGCTGATCGAGCGGACCAGTGGCATCGCCTCCTCGACCAGGCCGGCCGCCTCGACGATCGAATCGCCCATCTGCCGCATCTGCGGGGTGAACGAGCGCACCTCGAACAGGATGATGGCCTTGGCGGCGGCCTGCATCTGGTCGATGGAATTGTCCATCGCCGTGATCAGGTCCTTGATGTCGATACGGTCGAACGGCGTGATGAAGGTGCGCCGCACCGCGATCAGCACTTCGCGGGTGACGTCGTCGGCTTCCCGCTCGCGCTGCATCACGATGCGGCAATGCTCCTCGACGGCTTCGCCGCCCTCGAGCATGGCGCGCAGCGCCTTGGCGCCGGCGCAGATCGCGTGCGAGTGCCGCTCGAACATGTCGAAGAAGCGCTCTTCCCGCGGCAGCAATGCGTGAAACCAGCCCAACATGATCTGGCTTTTCTCCTTTAGAGGCGCCTCTCGCGCCGTGAAATATGAGACACAATCGCCGACGCGCCGCGAGGTTGCCTGCTCGCCGTATGTCACGCGGCTTCTTCCACCTTTTCGACGCCGATCACCAGGCGTTGACCAAGTGCGCGAAGCGCCGCCATCAGCGCCGGCAACTTGGTGGGATGTTTCGGATCGAGAATGCGACGGACTTCTTTCTCGTCCCGACCGATGCGCCGGCCGAGCTCGGATTTGCTGATGCCCGCTTCACGGAATGCTTCGAGCACCGCGAGCTTTGCCGCGACATCCGGCGGCACGGCGATCGGCACGAGCCCTCGCGCGCGCGCTTTTGGTCGGGGCAACGGCAAATTTCGCTGGCAGTAGCTCAGCAGCGCCAGCGCCAGCGCCTCCTCGGCCATGGCGCGCGCGTCGGCTTCATCGTCGCCTTGGGTGATCGCCTCCGGCACGTCGGGAAAGCTCACCACGATGCCTCGATGATCCCCGGGCTCGAAAAGCGCACGGAAAACAAATGCTTTCATAGGATCTCGCCTCGCACATGTGCTGAACGGAGCCAACGCTCTCAATCGAAGCCCAACGTCCTGCGAATTTTCCTCGCCGTCTTCGGGTCGATCTCTCGCGAGGGCAACGTCGTCACCCGGTTGCCGATCCAGACCATGGCGTGGCCGCCCTTGCCGCGCCAGGTTTCGACCCGGAACGGGAGCCCTCGGGCTCTGGCCTCATCCCGAAGCTCGGCGATGAAGCGGTCCCGCTTCGCCATGGCGTGCCTCTAAGCACCATGCCCAATCTCGGACAAAATTGCCCGAAACACAAGGGGTGGACGGACAAAAGCTGCTCGTTACGCCGCCCGTTGGACTGTCCGGTTTCGGGGCCACAAGCTCAGATCGGGTCCCAGGAGAACACGTCGCCCGAGCGCTCCAGCGGGTAGAACGAGCCCTTGAGCGCCGGGATGGCGTGCTCGGCGATGGTCTGCGGGGTCCAGCCCTCGCCGCGATGGATGCTGCGCAGCGGCCGCGGCTGGCTCATGAGAAAGATCTCGTTGCGGCGCACCGCGAAAATCTGCCCCGACACCCCGGCCGCCAGATCGCTGGCGAGGAACACCGCCATCGGCGCGATCTTCTCGGTTCCCATGGTCTGGACGCGCTCGACGCGGGCCTTCTCTTCCGGCGTCTCGGTCGGAATCGTGCCGATCATGCGGCTCCAGGCGAACGGCGAGATGCAATTGGAGCGCACGTTGAAACGCGCCATGTCGAGCGCGATCGATTTCGACAGGCCGACGATGCCCAGCTTGGCGGCGGCGTAATTGGCCTGGCCGAAATTGCCGACCAGCCCCGAGGTCGAGGTGAAATGCACGTAACTGCCGCTCTGCTGCTGGCGAAAGTGCTCGGCCGCGGCGCGCGCCACGTTGAAGCTTCCCATCAGGTGCACGTCGATCACCATCTTCCAGTCGACGTGCGACATGCGGTGAAAAATGCGGTCGCGCAGGATGCCGGCGTTGTTGACGACGCAATCGATGCGACCGAAATGCTCGACCGCGGCTTTGACCATGCGTTCGGCGCCGGCCGGATCGACGACACTGTCGGTGTTGGCGGCGGCGCGCCCGCCGGCCGCGCGGATCTCGCCGGCCACCGCTTCGGCGGGCCCGGTGTCGGCGCCCTCGCCTTCGGTCGAGCCGCCGAGGTCGTTGACCACGACCGCGGCACCCTCCTTCGCCGCAAGCCGCGCGATATCGCGGCCGATGCCGCGCCCGGCGCCTGTCACCAGCATGACCTTGCCTTCGAGACAGCCCATGGAAACTTCCTCCCCCGTGTTGCCCGATCAATCGCCCGGCCGGCGCGCCCGCCAGTGTGCCAAGATCTCGGCCGGCGCGCTCGCGCTCGATGCTCGAATGGCCGAGGGCGTGCGCGAGAACCGCGGCGCCGGCGCGGGCTGCAGCACACCGTCGACTTCGACGAAGCTATTGCGGTGCGCCATGTGCGGATGCGTGCTCGCCTCGGTGAGGCCCAGCACCGGCGCGAAGCACGCATCGCTGCCTTCGAGGATCGCGCACCATTCCGCGCGCGTGCGCGTCTTGAACACGGCTTGCATTTTTTGCCGCAGCTCTGGCCAGCGCTTGCGGTCGCCGCGCTCGCGGAATTCCGGGGCCTCGAGCCCCGCGAGGCGGCGCAGCGTCTCGTAGAACTGCGGCTCGAGCGCGCCGACCGCGATGAATCCGCCGTCGGCACATTGGTAGGTTCCGTAGAACGGCGCGCCGCCGTCGAGCAGATTCGAGCCGCGGCGCTCCTCCCATTGTCCGCGCGCGAGCAGCGTGAAGAAGATCGACAGCAGGCTCGCGGCGCCGTCGCACATGGCGCAATCGACCACCTGCCCGCGGCCGGAACGCTTCGCCTCGATCAATGCGGCAAGCATGCCGACCACGAGATAGAGCGCGCCGCCGCCGTAGTCGCCGACGAGGTTGAGCGGCGGAACGGGTTTTTCTTCAGGTCCGATCGCGCCCAGCGCGCCGGCAAGCGCGATATAGTTGATGTCGTGCCCCGCCGCCTGGGCGAGCGGCCCGGATTGGCCCCAGCCCGTCACCCGGCCGTAGACGAGCCGCGGGTTGCGCGCCAGCACCGCGTCGGGGCCGAGGCCCAGACGCTCCATGACGCCGGGCCGGAAACCTTCGATCAGCGCGTCGGCGGCATCGAGCAGCTGCCACGCCGTCTCGACGCCGTCCTGTTGCTTGAGATCGAGCGTGACGTTGCGCCGGCCGCGCCCGGTCACGTCGCGCTTGTCGCGCTCCGGCGCACCGGGCCTGTCGACGCGCACCACGTCGGCGCCCATGTCGGTGAGCAGCATGGCGGCGAACGGGCCGGGGCCGATCCCGGCGAACTCCACGATGCGCAATCCGCCGAGAGGTCCGCCGGCGCCGGCACGCGATGGATTCGCGGTTTCGTTTGTCATAGTTGCCTGCATTTCACTGGTCATATGCAGCTCCCTCGGCGCTACACGACGGCGATTGCTTTTGGCTCCGAGCGACCCACGGGCGGCTCCCTCCCCCCTTGAGGGGGAGGGATGGGGAGGGGGGTTGATGTTTGATTCTGCGGACCCGATACCCCCCTCCCGTCTCGCGGGCTCCGCCCACGAGACGACCTCCCCCACAAGGGGGGAGGTAACCGGAGCGAGCTGCTAGCCATACGTGATTGCCCCGCCGCGATCTACGCGGTGCGCAGCAGATGGTCGCGATAACGGTCGCGCAAGGCGAGCTTGTTCACCTTGCCGGTCGCGGTGTGCGGGAGCTCGGCCACGACAAGCACGTCGTCCGGCAGCTGCCATTTGGCAAACTTTTGCGCGAGCAGATCGAGCAGCCGCTGTTTGTCGGGACGGCTGCCTTCCTTCGCCACCACGACGAGCAGCGGCCGCTCGTCCCATTTGGCATGCCGCACGCCGATCACCGCCGCCTCCTGCACATCCGGATCTCCCATGACCGCGTTCTCGAGATCGATCGAGCTGATCCACTCGCCCCCGGACTTGATGACGTCCTTGCTGCGATCGACGATGGTCATGAATCCGTCGGCATCGAGGGTGGATACGTCGCCGGTGCGGAACCAGCCGTCGGCGAGCGCGGCGGCGGTCGCCTCTTCGTCGTTGAAATAGCCGGCCGCCACCCAGGGACCGCGAACCAGCAGCTCGCCGCTCGACTTGCCGTCGCGCGGCAGCTCGCCGCCGTCCGGGCCCGCGAGCTTGAGGTCGACGCCCCAGATGCCATGGCCCTGCTTGACCCGGTAGCTGTCGCGCTCGTCCGCCGGCAGCGCCGCGATGCCGGGTGGCAGCGAGCACACCGTGCCGAGCGGGCTCGTCTCGGTCATGCCCCAGGCATGGATCACGTTGACGCCGTATTCGTCGAACGCCTTCATCATCGCCAGCGGCACCGCGGTGCCGCCGATCGCGGTGCGCTTGAGCGTCGTGAACCTGTTGCCGCTCCTGCGCAGGTAATCGAGCATGCCGAGCCAAACCGTCGGCACCGCAAGGCTGAAGGTCACCTTCTCGCGCTCGAACAACCCATGCAGGCTCGCGCCGTCGAGCTGCTGCCCCGGCAGGACGAGCTTCGCGCCGACCAGCGTCGCCGCATAGGGACAGGCCCAGCCGTTGGCGTGAAACATCGGCGCGATCAGGCAGATCACGTCGTGCATGGAATAGTCGAGCGTGTCGCGCATGGAGACGGCCATGCTGTGCAGCACGGTGGAGCGGTGGCTGTAGAGCACGCCCTTGGGGCGGCCGGTGGTGCCGGAAGTGTAGCACAGCGAGGAAGCGGTATTCTCGTCGAACTCCGGCCATTCGTAATCTGCGCTCTCGGCCGCGAGCAGATCCTCGTAGCAAAGCACATTGCGCAGCTTGGTCCGCGGCATCTTCGCGGATTCCGTCATGACCACGTAGTGCTCCACCTCGGGAAGATGCGGCGCGAGCTCCTCGGCCAGCGGCACGAATCCGGGATCGAGAAACAGCATGCGGTCGGCGGCGTGATTGAGGATGTAGCGGATCTGCTCCTGGAACAGCCGCGGGTTGACGGTGTGACAGACCGCGCCGATGCCCGATACGCCGTAGTAGAGCTCGAGGTGACGAAATCCGTTCCAGGCCAGCGTGGCGATGCGGTCGCCGATGCGCACGCCCGATCGCTCGAGCGCTTTGCCGAGGCGTTTCGCGCGCGCTTCGAGATCGCGGTAGGTGTAGCGGTGCAGCCCGTCCTCGGGCGAGCGGGAGACGATCTCGCCAGCGGCATGATATTGGGCGGCGTACCGAATGAGTGACGAGATCAGCAGCGGCCGGTCCATCATCAGCCCGCGCATGGCTTCCTCCGTACGGCTTGTTTGCGCACATTAGACCGGGAAAGCATGGCAAGGTAAATCGTAAGCATTGCGCCGTCATTCCGGCCGAGCGCAGCGAGAGCCGGAACCCATGACCACGACCGGCGGTGTTCATGGATCCCGGCTCGCGCTCCCCCGGATCAAATCCGGGGTCGCTTGGCCGGGACGACGGTCGATTGAGGCCTCCGGCCGCGCTACAACTCCCAGAGGTTGGCATGGACACGCCCCGTGAATTCGGCCCGAGCGGCTACCGGTTCATCCCGGGCGTGTTTCCCTATTCGGGCGGGGTGGCGGCGCTGCCGGGCCACGCAATCGAGCGGGTGCGGTTCCACGTACCGGTGCCGCTGACCGCGGGTTTCGCGCGGATCCGCGGCATCCTGGCCGCGGTCGGACGGCCGCTCACCGCGCTGTGCGCGTGCGAGCTGCGCTCGCCCGCGCCGTTCACGGAAGCCGGATTCCGCGCCTTCAACAAGGTCTATGTCGGCACGCTCGCCGAATGGGGCCTGTTCGAGAACGCGGTCAATCCCGTGGCGCGCAGCAATGTTTGCCCGCAGATCGATCCGCCGCCGGAGCCCTCGTTCCACGCGTTTGCGTTCACGGTCCGGACCGCCGACGCCCGGCCCTCCTTCATCGTGGCCGGGAGCGGCGAAGTGCCGGAAGGCCACAAGGATTATTTCGACCACATCATCGCCCGCGGCGACGTCAGCCCGCAGGGCTTGCGCGAAAAGGCCCGCTTCGTGCTCGGCGAGATGGAGCGGCGGCTGTCCGCGCTCGGCTTTACCTGGCATGACACCACGGCGACCCAGGTCTATACCGTGCACGACCTTTACCCGTTCCTCGCCGAGGAGATCGTGCGGCGCGGAGCAGCGCGGGCCGGCCTGACCTGGCATTTCGCCCGGCCGCCGGTCGTCGAGCTCGAATACGAAATGGATTGCCGCGGCGTGCGCCAGGAGCGCGTCGTCTGAACCGAACAGAAGGAGCGCGAACATGGACGCCAAATCGGACCAGGTCTTGCTGGAATCGCTCGACCGCGGGCTGTTGACGCTGACGCTGAACCGGCCGGAGCGGCGCAACGCCCTCAACGCCGAGCTGGGGCTGCGGCTGGTCGAGGCGGCAGCGCGCGCGGCCGCCGACCCCGATGTGCGCGCGGTGCTGCTGAAGGGCGCCGGCGGCACCTTCTGCGTCGGCGGCGACGTCAAGGCGATGGCGTCGGGCGCCGGGCAGACCGAAACGCCCGACCGCCGCTTCGAATTGCTGCGCCATCGTGTGGAGGTCTCCCGCCTGCTCCACGACATGCGCAAGCCGACGGTCGCGATGATCAGCGGCTCGGCGGCCGGCGCGGGCCTCTCGATCGCGCTCGCCTGCGACCTGCGCATCGCCGGCAGATCCGCCAAGCTGACCACCGCGTTCGCCAAGGTCGGCCTCTCGGGCGACTACGGCGGCACGTATTTCCTGACCCGCCTCCTCGGCAGCGCCAAGGCGCGGGAGCTTTACCTGACTTCCCCGATCCTGATGGCGGACGAGGCGTTGGCGCTGGGGCTCGTCACCCGGGTGGTGCCGGACGCGGAGCTCGAGGCGGCCGCGCAGGAGCTCGCGATGTCGCTGGCGCAGGGCCCGAGCATCGCGCTCGGCTATATCAAGCAGAACATCAACACGGCGGAGCGCTCGACGATCGAGGCCGTGCTCGATACCGAGGCCATGAACCACGTGCGCTGCACGCAGACCGAGGACCATCACGAGGCGGCAAAAGCCTTCGTCGAGAAACGCAAGCCGGCGTTCCGGGGGCGGTAGCGACAGATACGAGGCGCCGCGGCTCCGCGCGGAGCGGTGGGAAGGGAGAAGCGCACAAACTCACTCGCGGTCGCAAGACGGACTGGGACTGCGCTCGCCGCTAATCTTTTTCCTTGACCCGCACCTTGACGGCGGTCGGCCCGGTGTCGCCGACATCCTCGACGTAATAGACTTCGTCGCCTTGGCTGAGCTTGTCGAAATCGCCGGACAGCACGCTGTTGCGGTGGAAGTACAACAGGCCGCCTTCCTTGGTCAGCAGGAAGCCGAAATCCTGCTCGGGATTGCGCTCCGCGACCTGGCCCAAAAATTGGTTCTCGGCATCGTGCTGGGCGTCGCGCGTGCGGCTGCGACCCTCGCGCTGCTTCTTCAGCTCGCCAAGCTGGTCCTCGGCGATGCGGAACGCCTCGTGGATGGCATTGTGCAGATCGGGCGTCTGAAACTTGTGCTGGAGATGATCGGGCTCATGAGCAACCACGAGGTCCTTGCCGCCCGGAATGCCCATCTCGATGCGCACCACCGGCGGGATGGTGCCGCCACCGGTCTTGGTGCGCTGGTCGACCCGCACCCGGCAGCTGATGAGCCGGTCGTAGATTTTTTCCAATTTTTTGATGCGCTTGCGGATCTCCTGCTCGGCCCAAGGGGAGCTTTCCATGTTGTGGAACGCGATCTCGACGGGAACTTGCATGGGGTTATGCGCCTCGCTGTTTCAATCTAGACATAGAACGCGCCGGTGACCATTCCGGTTCGCATCGTGGGTGCCGTCCGGTTCAAGCCCTCACCGCCAATGCGTCACCCTGGCCTCCAGCGCCCCGATCCCCCGCGCCACGGCAAGCCCCAGGATCGAGAGCACGACGACGCCGGCCATCAATTGATCCGTCTGCATCAGGTTGCCGGCCTGCAGCACGAAGGCGCCGATGCCGGTTTCCGCGCCGATCATCTCGGCGGAAACCACGAGCAGCAGTGCGATCGAAGCAGAGATGCGGAACCCGGCGACGATATTGGGGAGTGCGCCGGGCACGACTACCTTGCGGACGATGGCGAGGAACGGCAGCTCGAAGCTCTGCGCCATGCGGATGAGGTTGTTCGGGACCTGGTCGACGCCGCTGTAGACGGCGATCACGGTGGGAAAAAACACGCCGAGCGCGATGGTGGCGATCTTCGACGTCTCGCCGATCCCGAGCCAGAGAATGAGCAGCGGCAGCAGCGCGATCTTCGGGATGGGGAACAGCGCGGACACGATCGGCAAGCCGGCGGCGCGCGCGAGCGAGAACAGTCCGACCGCGAGCCCGACCGAGATGCCGACCGCGGTGCCGATGATCCAGCCGGTGCCGATCCGCACCAGCGATATCGAGACATGGGCCCATAAGTCGCCCGATGCCGCGAGCCGCCACAGCGCGCGCGCGATCGCCAACGGGCTGGGCAGGAACAGGGCGCTGACGAGGCCGAGCGAGCCGGCGGCCTGCCAGGCGGCAAGCACGATCGCGAACACGAGCCACGAGGCCGCGCCGCGCGGCGCCGGCGCAAACCCCGTGGCGCGGAAGCGGACCGCCTGCCTGGCTGCCGCCGGGCTCTGCGCCTCTGCGGGCCGAGTTTCCATCGAGACGGATTCACGCATCCGCGACTTCCCGCTCGGCGGCACGCGCCCCTTCGCGCACGAGCGACCACAGCCGGGCATGCGCCGCGCGGAAACTTGGCTCGAACTCGGCCTCATTACGCGCCCGGCGCGGAATGGGAACCGCGACGACGTCCTGGATCCGTCCCGGGCGCGGCGAGAGCACGATGATGCGGTCGGCGAGCCGCAAGGCCTCGTCGAGATCATGGGTGACGTAAATGACGGCGAGCTCGGTGTCGTCGAGCAGCCGCATCAGATCCTCGATCAGGAGCTCGCGGGTTTGCGAATCGAGCGCCGAGAGCGGCTCGTCCATGAGCAACAGGGCCGGACGGACCGCGAGCGCGCGGGCAATGCCGACGCGCTGGCGCATGCCGCCGGAGAGCTGCTTGGGGAACGCATCGGAGAATTCCGAGAGCCCGGTGCGCTGCAAGGCGTCGGCGATCAGCGCGCGGCGCTCGGAGGCGGCGAGCCGGCGATGCTCGAGCGGTAGCGCAACGTTGTCGGCGGCGCTGCGCCAAGGCAGCAGGGCAAAGTCCTGGAAAATGAACGTGATCGGGTTGAGGCTGTGCGGCGGGAGATCGCCGAACAGCGCGACCTTGCCGCTCGCGGGCGCGATGAGCCCGCCCACGATCGACAGCAGCGTGCTCTTGCCGCAGCCGGACGGGCCGACGATGGCGAGCACTTCGCCGGAGGAGACCGCAAACGACACCTCGTCGAGCACCTGCAAGGGCCCGAAGGCGTGGCTCACGTGCTCGACGATCAATTCCATGCAACAAATTCCGAGGCGCGTATGGAGCGAAGCGGAATACGGGTGGGGCTGTAAGGTACGGTGACCACATTTGACTCCGAGCGAGCCGCACTCTGCTCCCTCCCCCCTTGTGGGGGAGGGATGGGGAGGGGGGTGTTTGTTTGATTAGGCGGAACCTGTACCCCCCTCCCGGCTGGCGCGCTCTGCGCGCCAGCCGACCTCCCCCACAAGGGGGGAGGTAACCGGAGCGAGCTGTTCGGCTTAAGTATCATTTCGCGTAGCCGTAGCTCGAGTCGATGATATCGCCGACGCCGAAGCCGGGGTCGACGAATTTTTCCTGCTGCATCCAGGCGAGCTGGTCGGCGACGCTGGCGAGCTCGAGGATGGCGTCGGGCTCGACATAGGGCAGCCCCGCTGCAACCTTCTTGGGCGGCAAATTGGTGTATTTGGCGATGATCTCCAAGAACGGCCGCGCGCGATCGTCGAGCAGCACCTTGCCGTCGCGCCTCGCCGCGAGCAGGCGATCGTGAAAATCGCGCGTGCCGCCGCGATAACCGGCGAGGAAGCGCGCCACCAGGTCATGCTTGGCGCTGGTCGCGGTGCCCGCGAACACCGCGCCGAGCTGCCACGGCGTCTCGTCGCCGACCCAGCCGAGGAGCTCGGCATCGCCGGCATCGAGCAGCGGCTGCGCGCTGGTCGCCGGCAGCAGCGCCGCCTCGATCCGGCCGCCCTTCAGGGCGGATGCAACATTGGTGAGCGACTGCAGCGGGATGAGCCTCATCTTCGCGAGATCGAGGCCGTATTTGCGCGCCAGCAACCCGACGCAATAGTGGAAGCTCGAGCCGACTTGCGTGATCCCGATGCTGCGGCCGACGAGATCTTTCGGCGACTTCAATCCCGCCTGGAACGCCGGTTTGCCAGCGAGATACGCAACCAGCGGGTAGCCCGGCGCTTCGCGGCTCTGTCCGGCGACGATTCGCAGCGCACCCTTGCCGGCGAGATTGAACAATCCGCCGGTGAACGCGGTGACGCCGAACTCGACGTCGCCCGAGGCGGTTGCGACCGCGATCGGCTGGGCGGCATCGAAGAATTTGAGCTCGACGTCGAGCCCTTGGTCGCGGAAATAGCCGCGCTCGAAAGCGATGAACACCGGGCCGGAGGAGGCGAGCCGCAATACGCCGACGCGCAGCTTTTCCTGCGCATGCCCGGGTTTTGCCGCGGCGACGGCGGCGGCAACCCCGAGACCGGCCAGCACGTGCCGGCGCGTCGCAAGCCTCATCGTTCCTCCCTCGGAAGCAGCGTTGTTGCGCTCCGTCACCTTGCATTTCACCGCATCCGCAACACAGACTCCAGCGGTAATCGGCAAAGGAGCCGGCATGCATCCGACCCGGGCGCAGAGCTACGACGTCGTCGTGGTGGGCGGAGGCAGCGCGGGCGTGGCTGCGGCCGTGGCCGCGGCGCGCAGCGGGGCGCGCACGCTGCTGGTCGAGGCGGCGGGATTTCTCGGCGGCGCCGCCACGTTGCGCAACGTGCTCACCTATTGCGGCCTCTACACGCTCGGCCCCAAACCCCGGCCCGCGGTCGGCGGCATCGCCCAGGAAGTGCTCGCGGCGTTGCGTGGTTTGGGCGCGCTCGTCGGGCCGAAGCGGTTTCGCGGCGTGTTCGTCGTATTCGATCCCGAGGCCGTCAAGCGCGTACTCGATGACATCGCGCTGGAAGCGGGCGTCGATGTGCGCTTGCATGCGCTCCTCATTGCCGCGGAGCGCGACGGCATGGCTGTCCGCAGCATCACGGTCCAGGATCGCAGCGGGCCGCGCAGGATCGAGGCCCGCGCCTTCGTCGATGCCAGCGGCGACTGCGACCTTGCGTATTTCGCCGGCGCCTCGACGCGCTACGGCAATCACGGCTTCATCAACATGGGCACGCTCGGCACGCGATTCGGCGGCGTCCCGCGCGAGGCGCCGGTCTCGGCTGCGCGCTGGAGCGAGGCGATCCGGGCCGCGAAGGCGCGCGGCGTTCCGCATCTCTCCAAGGAAACCGGCCTCGTGGTGCGGCTGCCGATCTCCGGCGACGTCGTCGCCTATCTGGTCGGCGAGCAATACGACGCAAGGGACGCGGCCAGCATCGGTGCCGCGGAGATGCGCGGACGGCGCCAGGCCTGGACCTATCTCGAAGTGATTCGCGGTATCCCCGGCCACGAGAACGCGTATCTGGTTTCGACCGGCCCCGAATTCGGCACCCGCGAGTCGCGGCACATCGATGCGGTCTACCAGGTGACGGCCGCGGATCTGCGGACCGGCGCGCGGTTTCCCGATTGTGTCGCGCTCGGCGCCTGGGCGAGCGAATTTCACGATCCGGCGGCGCTCGACAGCAGTTTCGAAAAGCCCGGACGCGAGACCTACGACATCCCGCTGCGCGCGCTGATGAGCCGCGACGTTTGCAACCTGTTTGCCGCCGGCAGGACCGCGGACGGCGATCGGATCGCCGGCGCCTCGTTGCGCGTCATGGGCACCGCGTTCGCCACCGGTCAGGCGGCCGGCATCGCGGCCGCGCAGCTCGCGGCCGAGGGCGGCGTCTCGGCGGAGCAAGTGCGCAAAGCACTCTCCGCCCAGGACGCGTTGCTCGACGGCGAAAATCTGCCCGACCCGATCGCGATCGAGAGCTGAGGCGAAATGCTCCGCCCGTCATCCCGGGCCGAGTCCCGGACTTGATCCGGGGCGGCGCCCCGGAACGACGGTGCCCGTGTGGAACCACGGCACCTGACCGCGATTTTCGTGCTACGGCACAAGAGCATTTAAACGCGTACCATGCGGGCTGATCGCATGCCGGTGCTGCCGTTCATCGAGGAAAAGCTGCCCTGGGCCGTCAAGCGCGGCAAGGTTACCTGGGTGGTGAAATACGCGAGCCTGAGCGTCGCGCTGCTCGTCCTGATCGTCGTGGTGTCTCGGCACGTGCTCGGCCTCGACGCGCTCAGCTACACCGATCCAATCGGGATCGCGGCGATCCTCGGCCTCATCGGCGTCATCGGGCTCGGCGTGGCGTTGATGGCCGCCACGTTCTACAGCGCCCGGAGCGGGATGGACGAGCAAGCCGGCGACGCGCGCGACGTCCATTACGACGACGAGCCGCGGCAATAGTCCCGGGTCCAGCTCTCGGCGATCCGCAGGCGCAGACCAGCGGCAAGATTGTCTTTCGTATCTCGGCCAACTTGGGTATCGAATCCCATCCTCGCAGTGATCCAAACCCTGCGCATGGAGAACGGATTTGCGCGCGAGAACCCGCAGCACGGCGCGCCTCGTCGCGGCGGTAACCGCTCTGTCCGCCGTGTTCGGAATGACCGTTGCGTCTTTCACCCGCGGCGAGGCGGTCACGGGAATCGTCTCGGGCGTGCTGATCGCACTCGTCATCTCTGCGGTGGAGATCCTCCTGCAGGGCCGCTGGACCGATGCGGTTCGGCGCTTGCCGGTTTCGGTGCTGTTCCTGTTTCGCACTGCCGTCTACGGCGCGGCATTCTTTGCGATGATTCATCTTGCCGAGGCCTTGGCCCAACGGTCGTGGGACCCCCTCGTCCGTCCGACGCGCGTGGTCAGCAACACGACGCTGCTGGTCTCGTTCGGCTTCGCTTTCGCCATCAACGTCGTGATCATGCTGACACGATTGCTCGGCCCGCGCGTCCTCGTCTCGCTGCTCACCGGCCGCTATCATCAGCCGCGGGAAGAGCAGCGGATCGTGCTGTTCATGGACCTTCGCGGATCCACGCAAGCGGCCGAGCAGCTCGGGGATGAGAAATTCCACCGCTTCCTCAACCGCGTGTTCTGGGACGTCACCGATCCGGTGCTCGAGGCCGGCGGCGAGATCTACCGCTACGTCGGGGACGAGATCATCGTCACGTGGCCGGTCGAGCGCGGGGCGGACAATGCGGCATGCGTGGGATGCGTGTTCGCCGTCGAGGACGCCTTGGCCCGCCGGCGCGACCGTTATCTTACCGAGTTCGGGATCGAGCCGCGGCTGCGGAGCGCGCTCCACGCCGGGCCGTTGATCGTCGGCGAGATGGGCGACGTGAAGCGGGAGATCGTGATGCTGGGCGACACGATGAACACTACGGCGCGGATCGAGGGCGTCTGCCGCACGATGCAGAAGGATACCATCGCGTCCGCGGCCGCGCTCGAGCTTTCCCTGCTACCACCGGGCGTCCGTGCGCAAAATCTCGGCGCCGTGGCGCTGCGGGGCAAGGAAAGCGGAATCGCGCTGTTCGCGCTGACGCGGGACAACGATTCACGGGGAGCCGAGAGCGCAGGTCCCCTCTCCCCGATGGGGAGAGGGACAGGGTGAGGGGGAACGATTGGAAATTTATTGAACGGTCGTGACCCCTCACCCGGTCCTCGCCAGCCGAACTCGGGTGTTCCCGAGTTCGGCCGATTATGATCGCCCAAGTCGGAAACATCCGACTTGGGCGGCGAGGACCGACCTCTCCCCACCGGGGAGAGGTGGAGACTGCCGCTACGCTCTCGTTTCCCATCCGCGCCTCGGCGCTTCGACATCATCGTCCCAGTGCGCGCGTACCGGTTTTCACCGCGTCGACGCATTCGTCCCAATCGCCCTCGTCGTCCTCTTTCTGGGCATTTTTCAGGGCTTTCTGCAGCTGTTCCTGCACCGGCTTCGGGTGCTTCTTCTTGAGCTCGGATTTGAGCGTCGCAATGCCTTTCTGGCAGTCCGATTCCTTATCGGCCCACGCCCGTGCCGGGACGAACAGCAGAGCCAGAACAATCGCGATCGGGATTGCAGTGCGCATGTGGGTCACCTCGTTTGCAGAAGCATCGGAAATTTCCCCCTCCCCATCCCTCCCCCGCAAGCGGGGGAGGGGGTCGCCTGCTGCTCCTCGAAAGCGAACTGTCGCCCGCTCAACTGAAGCAGGCTCCTTGCTGCCCGCTGGGAGCGAAATGCGGTCATGCGCTAGCCGACCAGCTGCTTGGCGCCGCGGCGTTCCGGATTGAAGTGCTTCTTGAGGCCGCGCCAAACCTCGGCATAATCGTCCTGGCGGGCCTCGTGTTCCGCCGCGAACTGGGTGATCCGCTGCGGAAACCGCGTCTCGAACATGAACGCGAGCGTGCCTTCGAGCTTCGCCGGCTTAAGCTCGGCGTTGCTGGCGTGCTGGAACGCGCTCGCATCCGGGCCGTGCGGCAGCATGCAATTGTGCAGGCTGATGCCGCCGGGCAGGAATCCTTCCGGCCGCGCGTCGTAGACGCCGTAAACCAGCCCCATGAATTCCGACATGATGTTGCGGTGATACCAGGGCGGCCGAAACGTGTTCTCGGCGACCGACCAGCGCTCGGGAAAGATCACGAAATCGACGTTGGCGGTGCCCGGCGTCTCGGACGGCGAGGTCATGACCGTGAAAATCGACGGGTCGGGGTGGTCGAACAGGATGGCGCCGACCGGCGCGAACCGCCGCAGATCGTATTTGTAGGGCGCGTAATTGCCGTGCCAGGCCACGACGTCGAGGGGCGAACGCGCGATCTCGGTGCGGTAGAGCTCGCCGCCCCATTTCACGAACAGCGAGGAGGTTTGCTCCTTGTCCTCGTAGGCGGCGACGGGCGTGAGAAAGTCCCGCGGATTGGCCAGGCAGTTGGCCCCGATCGGACCGCGATTGGGCAAGGTGAAGGCGCCGCCGTAGTTCTCGCACACGTAGGCGCGGGCCGGGCCGTTGATCAGCTCGACCTTGAAGATGACGCCGCGGGGAATGACGCAGATCTCTCCGGGCTCGATGTCGATCGCGCCGAACTCGGTGCGGAAGCGCAGCTTGTTGTGCTGGGCGACGATCAGCAGCTCGCCGTCGGCATCGAAGAAAAACTCGTTGGTCATGGCATGCGTCACCAGCAGCACATGGCTCGCCATGCCGACCTGGGTGTCGCAATCGCCGGCGGTGGTCATGGTGTGGAGGCCGGTGACGAACGTGAGCTCCTCCTTGGGGATCGGCATCGGGTCCCAGCGCTGCTGTCCGATCGCCAGCGTGCTCTCCTCGCGCGCCGGCGCGGTCCGGATCCGCCGCTTGTCGATCCTCGCATAGCGGCCGGAGTGCTTGACGGTCGGCCAGATCCGGTAGAGCCAGGAGCGCTGGTTCTGCTCGCGCGGCGCCGTGAACGGCGAGCCGCTCAGCTGCTCGGCATAGAGCCCGTAATTGACCTTCTGGGGCGAGTTGCGGCCGATCGGTAGCGCCCCCGGAAGCGCCTCCGTCTCGAAGCTGTTGCCGAAGCCGGACATGTATTGCGGCGTCATATGGCCTCCTCATCGATAACCGAGCTGCGCCGTGCTGACCGCAGCTTTGCGCGAAGCAATCGTCGCCGACCGCCACGCGGCGCCGTTTCCGCGCCGATGCTGGCCCGCGATCCTGCGGGAAACCTAATCCGGTGGGTCGGTGGCACCAAGTGGTTGCCGCTCGGCTCTGCGAGACTCCTCACCTACGGTGCCATTATACCTCCAACCATGGCTCACCTCATCCGGCAAAAGCCCGCGTATGATGACGCGGTCCCCGCGACCGAGGCGATTCCGCCCCAGATGGCCCGCTACGAATACATGCACTTTCCCTATGTCGAGCCGCCCGAGCTCGGCGGTGCGGCCGCGAAGCGCCGTCCGGTCATCGTCGTCGGAGCCGGACCGGTCGGGCTTACCGCGGCGATCGACCTGGCGCTGCACGACGTTGCCGTGCTGGTGCTCGATGAAAGCGACGTGGTGTCGGTCGGCAGCCGCGCGATCTGCTGGGCCAAGCGAACGCTGGAAATCTGGGATCGGCTCGGGGTTGCCGAGCGCATGCTCGCCAAAGGCGTGACCTGGAATCTCGGCCGGGTCTATCACCGCGACCAGGAGCTCTACAGCTTCAACCTGGCTCCCGAAGGCGGTCACAAGATGCCGGCCTTCATCAATCTCCAGCAATACTACGTCGAGGAATTCCTCATCGCCCGGGCGAGCGAGCTCGCCAATCGCATCGAGCTGCGCTGGAAGAACAAGGTCACCGGGATTTCGTCCGGCGCCGGCGGCGTCGAGCTCGAGGTCGAAACGCCCGGCGGCCGTTATCGGCTGGAGGCCGACTGGGTAATCGCGGCGGACGGCGGGCGCAGCTCGATCCGCGGCATGCTGGGTCTGCCGTTCCCGGGCGAGGTGTTCGAGGAGCGGTTCTTGATCGCCGACGTCCACATGCAGGCCGAGTTTCCCAACGAGCGCTGGTTCTGGTTCGAACCCACATTCCACCGGGGCGAAAGCGCGCTGCTGCATCGCCAGCCCGACGACATCTTTCGCCTGGATTTCCAGCTCGGGCCGAGCGCCGACCCGGAGCTGGAGCGGCGGCCGGAGCGGGTATTGCCGAGAATCCGGGCCGTCGTCGGCGAGACCCCGTTCGAGCTCGAATGGAGCTCCGTCTACGCCTTCCGGTGCGCGCGCATGGATCGCTTCGTGCATGGCCGCGTGATCTTCGCCGGCGACAGCGCGCATCTGGTCAGCCCGTTCGGCGCACGCGGCGGCAACGGCGGCATCCAGGACGCGGACAATCTTTGCTGGAAGCTGGCATCGGTCCTGAACGGAGAAGCCCGCGCCAGCCTGCTCGACTCCTATGACGAGGAACGCGGGCGCGGCGCCGACGAGAACATCCTCAACTCTACGCGCACCACCAATTTCATGACGCCGAAGACCGCGGCCGAGCGATTGTTTCGCGACAGCATCCTGGCGCTTGCCCGTGGGTTCCCGTTTGCGCGGAGCCTGGTCAATGCCGGCCGTTTGTCGAAGCCGTGCAGCCTCGAGGCGCTGAGCCTGCAGAGCGACGACGACCAAGAGCTGGGCGGCGCCATGGTGCCCGGCGCGCCCTGCGCGGACGCCCCGATCGTCGATGCCGGCGGCCGACCGGGATGGCTGCTGGAGCATCTCGGCGGGAACTTTACCTTGTTGGTGCTGGCAGACACTCCCGCTGAAATCCCCGACAGCTTCGCGCTTGCGGGGATCGAGCCCGCCCCGGGGCTATGCGTCGTGAGCCGCAACGGCCTGCAGGGTTGCAAGAACCCGATGCTGCTCGACCCCGAAGGGCTCGTGCATGCTCGCTATGGCGGAGCGGGCGCGGTCTACCTCGTGCGGCCCGATCAGCACGTGGCGGCGCGCTTTCGCGGCTTCGATGCGGCGGCGATCCATCGCGCGCTTCTCCGCGCCTGCGGAAACGCCGCATGACCTCGTCGGACAAGATTCGCCGCCAGGACGGCTTTGCCGGAAAGGGCGATGATTTCTACGAGGCGCTGCTTGCGGCCCACCAGGGCCTCGACGACAAGCAAAGCGCCGCGCTCAACGCACGTCTCGTGCTGCTGCTCGCCAATCACATCGGCAGCTTGCCGGTGCTGCGCGAGGCATTGGCACTCGCCCGCGCCGGCGTGAGATCCGGCGAGCAAGGCTCGGATGCCGGGATCGGTACCGCATCCAAGAATGAAAACAAGCAGAGGTGAAGGTCCGCCGCGCGCAGCAACGGCTGGCTGCGCATGTTCGCGGAGAAGCGGGGCGCCCGTAGCTCAGCCGGAGACCGCGGCGGAATATTGCTCGTCGGACACCGGCTCGAGCCATTTGACGTGCGCGCCGTCGAGCGCCTCCTGGAACGCGATGTGCACCATGCCGGTCGAGGGCGCGGCCCCGTGCCAATGCTTCTCGCCGGGAGGAATCCACACCGTGTCGCCGGGACGAATCTCGCGGACCGGGCCGCCCCAGGCCTGAACCCGGCCGACGCCGGAAAGGACATGCAGCGTCTGGCCCAGCGGATGCGTGTGCCAAGCGGTGCGCGCGCGCGGCTCGAAGCTCACGCGGGTCGCCCGGATGCGCGCCGGCGCCGGCGCGTCGATGATCGGGTCCTGCCACACCGTTCCGGTAAACGAATCGGCGGCCCCGCGGCGCGTCGGCACGGAGCCCGATGCGGTGATGTTCATGGCGTGTCTCTTCCCTGCGAATTCTTGGTTTGCAACAAATAACGTTCGCACAAGGCGAGCGCCGTCACAAGCGCGACGGGGCCGAAGAAAAGATCTGACACCAAGCCGCATACTCGTGTTCCCCTCTCCCCTTGTGGGAGAGGGTGGCGAGTTGCGAGCATCCAGCGAGCAACGAGCCGGGTGAGGGGTATGTGAAGAACCCCTCACCCGGCCGATCCTCGTTCCACTCGGATCGGCCACCCTCTCCCGCAAGGGGAGAGGGAAAGAGCGTGTGCGGCTCGGCTCCAGGTCCAACGAACAGGTTCGGTAGCGGGCTTGTCCGCGCGGGCATTTTGCCGTTGGATCGGGCGGGTCAGCCGATACCCGCAACAACCGGAAAGGCAGGAGTGCCGTGAATCCCGACATCAAGATCTACAATCTTCGCGAACTCGGCACGCCGCTCGGACAATACTCGCAAGTGACTCGGGTGAAGGCCAGCGAGTTCCTGTTCATCGCCGGAATGGTGGCGACCGATGCGGGCGGCAACGTGATCGGGGACGGCGACTTCTTCGCGCAATGCAAGCAGACCTTCGCCAACATCGAGGCGGCGTTGCGATCGGCGAACGCCGGCTGGGACAACGTCGTCCAGTTCACGACCTACCTGGTGCATTCGCAGGACATCGGCAAATTCATGGATTTCCGGCGGCGGGAGTTTCCCGGCATGTTCAGGAATGGCGTCTATCCGCCCAATACGCTGCTGATGATCGATCGCTTGGTGAAAGAGGCGTTCCTGCTGGAAGTGCAGACGGTCGCCGCGCTGTAGCTGACGGACAGATTCTCATGAGCGAAACCGCCCTGGCGCCCTATCGGGTAACGGCCCGCAACACCGCGGTCGCTTCGGAAAACAAGATCCACGACGATGCCGTGGCGCGCCGGTTCGGCTTTGCGGGCGGCTTGGTACCCGGGGTCGAGGTCTACGCCTATATGACGCACGCGCCGGTCGAGCACTGGGGACGCGCCTGGCTCGAGCACGGCAGCGCCGAGTGCCGTTTCATCAAGCCGATCTATGACGGCCAGATCGCAATCGTGACCGGGAAGGTCGCGGACGCCGGGCTCGACATTACGGTCGAGAGCGAGGCGGGGCTCTGCGCCACCGGACACGCCGACTTGGCGGCCGGCTCGCCGCCGAGCCTCGATGGGTTCGAGCAGGCATTTCCGCCCGCGACCCGTCCGGCCGCGGACGAGCACACGCTGGCGCCGGGGCGGCGGCTCGGGATCGCGCCGTTCCGGGCCACCGCCGAATTCTCGGCGCGTTATCTCGCCGATGTCGGCGAGACCCATCCGCTCTACGCCGGCGAGGGACTTTGTCATCCCGGGATTCTGCTTCGCCTGTGCAACTGGGCGCTGACGCAGAACGTGCTGCTGGGACCCTGGATCCACGCCGGCAGCAAGGTGCGCAATTTCGCCGCCGCGCGCGTCGGCGACGAGCTCAGCGTGCGCGCCGCGGTCACGGCGAACTACGAACGCAAGGGGCATCGCATGGTCGATCTCGACGCGCTGATCCTGGCCGATGGGCGCACCTTGGTCGCGCGCATCGCGCACACCGCGATCTGGCGCCCGCGGCAGGTTGATCTCGCTCACACCACCTGATTCTTCAGCTCGTCCTCGCCGCGCCAGAGCCGCCCGAGATTCTCCAGCAGCAGATCGATGACATTGTCCTCGTAGCGGCGGGTCTCGCCGGCGCTGTGCGGCGTGATCAGCACGTTGGCAAACGTCCACAGCGGCGAGCTCTGCGGCAGCGGCTCGTCCCAGAAGCAATCGAGCGCGGCGCCCGCGAGATCCCCGCGCCCCATCGCGCCGATCAACGCCGGCTCGTCGACCACCCGGCCGCGCGCGACGTTGACGAGGAATGCCGTGGGCTTCATCGCCGCGAAAGCGGCGGCCCCGAACAGCAGCTCGGTCTGCGGCGTGAGCGGGCACGTGAGGGCCACGAAATCGGCTTGCGGCAGCAGCTCGAGCAAACGATCCTGCGCCGCGACTTCATCGGCGGCGCCGGCCGCCACGGCCGGATTGCGCTTGGTGGCGATGACGCGCATGCCAAAACCGCTCGCGAGCGCCGCCAGCCTCGAGCCGATGCGGCCGAGACCGACGATCAGCAGCGTCTTGCCGGAAAGCTCGTCTTCCCGCAGCGCCGGATCGGAAATCATGCCGCGCCAACGGCGGCGTGCCTGGTTGTCGCGCGCCTGCGGCAATTGCCGCGCCAGCGCCAGCATCAGCGCCATCGCGTGTTCCGCCACCGCGCGTTCGTTGACGCCCTGCGCGCTCGCGAGTCGAATGCCGCGCGCGCGCAAGGCTTCGCGGGCATATTGGTCGGTGCCGGCGCTGATCGACTGGATGAAGCGCAGCTTTTCCGCGCGGTCGAGCAGCTCGTTGCGCCACAGACCGGACACCACCAGCACGTCGGCCGCGCCGATCCGCGCCTCGAGTTCCTCGAGCGTCCGCAGCTCGAAGAACTCGATCCCGGTCTTGCGCAGCACGAAGCGCTCGCCGAGCCGGTAGGCGACGTGCGCAAAACAGATGGCGAGGTGCTCCCGGTCCGGTAGGAGAAATCCCCTCATCTGAGCAGATTGCCATGGACGCAGGCCAAACGAAACCCGACTTGGATCCTTGCGAACGGAAGCACCGAAGCGAGGCATCTATCATGATACTTGGCCCACACAACTGCGGGCGGACTTGACGGCACACGAAACTACGATCTATTTTTGGTTGCATAACCCGCGCTGAGGCGCAATCGTTGAATGCCCCTCATCGGAGGAGAGCACAGCCATGAGCGGCACTGAACTGGACATGGTCCGTACCCGCGCTCGACTGCCTGGCGGAATTGAACTCGTCGGCAAAAAGCTGACCGCCTCGCTGCTGGCGGCGGGACTGTGCTGGACATCGACAACGAGCTTATCGAACGCGCAAACTGCAAGCGATCCCAGCCCGCCAACGAGCAATCCCGACAAGTTTGCGTGGGAGCTCTTTATCGAGATTAACAAGCCGGCTTTGGCTGGAAGGCGCGGCGTACCAGATCCGAATAGAAAGATCGGTGACCCCGGTTTGCGCGTTTGGGAAACCTGGAAGATCACCTCGCAAATCGGCAATGAGGTTTTTCTGAACGAAGGCAAGTGCGGGCCGCCGTGGGACAATTTGCGGATTGAGAGCGTCACCGCGAAGCCGAGGAAGTTGCTATCTCCGCCGAAATTCACGTTTACAAGGGCGGATTTGGCTGGCGTCTCCAAACAGAGGGTCGTGCAGGGAACAAACCCCAGGCTGGATTTTGGTCAGGAATCAAGGATCAACAAGCCGGGGTTCGATTTCATCGTGCAAAAAGGACTTTGCAGCATCGACGGACAGGAGAGATTTCGCGCGACTGGAAGAGCGGTTGTGTTTCCTGTCGACACCATAGCGATCAAAGCCACATGGCGGAAGTTCTCGCCCGAGGAGATAAGAGCAGGTCTGCCCTCGCGATTCTATACGACGGATGAGCATGACGGTGATATCTATGGCCTGACGGGATTCCACATGACGAGCAAGGCGCTTCCGAACTGGTTTTGGGCTACGTTTGAGCAGGTCGACAACCCGCCGCCGGAGATCGCCGACCGCGATCGGTACACCAAGCTCCGCGATCCCAACGCCGCCTCCCCCGCTGAGCAACGAATGCGAGACGTGCCCGATCCCTTCAAAGGGACGGTTTGGCAGTACTACGTTCTCCGCGGCACCCAAACCGACTTTACCGACTCGATGGGAAACCCTGTCATCCTCGGCAATACGCAGCTCGAAGGAGGGATGCAGGCGACCGCCTCCTGCATGGGCTGTCACGCCCGTGCTTCCATTGGCGATCGGCTCGACGATATCGTGGTGAACGGCCGGCAGCTGTATCCTCCCGGTACATTTTTCTATCCCGGAGGACGAATGAACACAGATGGTTCAAACCGCTTAGCGGTCGATGTCTTCGAAATATTCTGGCAACAAGACCCGCAAAATCCCAATAACAAGACCGCAGTGCCGCTGACCGCGAGCGCCAACGGTGCGCCTAATCCCAATTGGTTCGTTGAAGCTGGTACCGGCCGGATCCGATACACGCAATTGGATTTCCTATGGGAGTTCGCCTTCTCCAGCCGGGAGAAGTAGTGCGAGCCCTGATCCGCCCGCCGCCCCCGCAGCGGTGCCGAGCGGAATAGGCGGAGTTGTTTGCCGCTTCGTCGCGTCGCCGGAGTTGGAGCCATCCGGACGTTTGACCCGGCATTGCATTTCGATTGTGCTCGCACAGTGTCGGCCCACGCACTCGCTCCAGCTAGTGTCGCAATGACGCACCGCGACCATCCGCTCCGGTTCCGACTTGTGCTACGCGGTGCGGATCGCAGATGATGCATGGGTGAAGCATCCCGGCCGGAACCGGACCGCCGGGGAAAAGCAAAGCAAGCCGGTCGGGAGGGAGCTTTGACAGGACGCAATTTCCGACGCGCCCGGTGGGGTGCGGCGCTGCTGGCTGCGCTGGTCTGCCTTTCGGGCGGGTCCGCGGCCGATGCCCAGAGCGTCAGCGTGCGGATCGCGCGCCAGTTCGGCATTTCCTACATGCCGCTGACGATCATGGAGCAGAAGCATCTGCTCGAGCAGCAAGGCAAGGCGCTCGGCCTCGAGATCAAGACCGAATGGGTGCAGTTCACCAGCGGAACGCCGATGAACGAGGCACTGATTTCCGGCAATCTCGATTTTGCTTCCGGCGGGGTCGGCCCCCTGCTCAGCATCTGGGGCAAAACCCGCGAAAATCTCGGCGTGAAGGCGGTCGCCGCGCTCAACTCGATGCCGCTTTATCTCAACACCATCAATCCGGCCGTGAAGACGATTGAGGATTTCACCGACAAGGACCGCATCGGATTGCCGGCGGTGCGGGTATCGATCCAGGCCATTACCTTGCAAATGGCGGCCGAGCAGGCATTCGGCCCCGGCCAGGGCGGCAAATTGGACCCGCTCACGGTGTCGCTCGGTCACCCCGACGCCATGGCGCAGATGATGAGCGGCAGGTCGGAGATCAGCGCGCATTTCGGCTCGGCGCCGTTCATGTACCAGGAGCTCGAGGACAAGCGCGTCCACAAGGTGCTCGACAGCTATCAGGTGCTGGGCGGTCCGCACACGTTCAACGTGGTGTGGACGACGACCAGGTTTCACGACCAGAACCGGAAAGTGATCGAAGCCTTCGTGGCCGCGCTCGATGACGCGATGAGGCAGATCGCGGCCGATCCCGGGGCTGCGGCCACGCTGTGGGTCAAGGCCGAGAACTCCAAGCTTTCGGCCGCGCAGATCGAGAAGATGATCCGGCTTCCCGAGAACGAATGGACTTTGGTCCCGAAGAAGACCATGGCTTACGCGGATTATATGAGCCGCGCCGGCATGATCCCGGCGAAGCCTTCTTCGTGGCAGGACATGTTCTTCGCGGCAGTTCACAAGCTTCCGGGCAGCTGACGAGAAGCGAAAGACATGCCCCTGCTCGAGGTCGAAGGCGTTACGCTGCAGTACAAGACGCCGCGGCATCTCGTGACCGCGGCCTACAAGGTCGATTTCGCGGTCGACCAGTCGGAGCGCTACGTCATCCTCGGGCCGTCGGGCTGCGGCAAGTCCACCCTGCTCAAGGCGGTGGGCGGATTCATGCGGCCGGTCGAGGGCACGATCCGCATCCGCGGCACGGAGGTCTCCGAACCCGGCCCCGATCGGATGATGGTGTTCCAGGAATTCGAGCAGCTGATGCCGTGGAAGAACGTGCTCGGCAACGTGCTGTTTCCGATGCGCGCGACGAGGAAATTCGGGCGTTCGGAGGCGCTTGATCGCGCCGAAGCCGCGATCGAGAAGGTGCGGCTCACCAAGTTCCGCGACGCCTATCCGCACATGCTGTCCGGCGGCATGAAGATGCGGGTGGCGATCGCGCGCGCCATGGTGCTCGAGCCCGACATCCTGCTGATGGACGAGCCGTTCGCCGCGCTCGACGCGCTCACCCGCCGCGCCATGCAACAGGAATTGCTGTCGCTATGGCGGCAGCTGCGGTTCACCGTGCTGTTCGTCACCCATTCGATCGAGGAGGCGATGCTGATCGGCTCGCGCATCCTGGTGCTCACGCCGCATCCCGGCCGGGTGCGGGCCGAGCTCGACGCCGACGGCTTCGGCTTCGACACCATGGATCGTAGCGAGTTCGGCGCCATGTCGAAGCGCATCCATCGCCTGCTGTTCGAGCCGGTGACGGACCCGGTGGCGCCGACCGCGATGGCCGGAACGCTGCGGCAATGAGCATCGTCGCCCCGGACCCCGGCCGCCGGCCGGAATTCGAGCGCGAGCCGCTCGATGCGCACGGGATCGGCGAGATCGAGCGGCCGCTGCCGCTCATCGAGCGCATCGTGCACGATGACACGGTGCAGCGCGTCGGCATCCTGCTGGCGCTCGTGCTGTGCTGGGAACTCTACGCGCGCTGGCTCGACAATGCGCTGCTGTTCCCGACCTTCACCGAAACCATGGGCGTGTTCGGCGGCGACATCGCCAGCGGCGTGCTGCCGGACCGCATCCTCACCTCGCTCAAATCGCTCGCCATCGGCTACGCCGCGGGCGTGGCGCTCGCCGGCGTGTTCACCACGATCGCGGTGGCGAGCGCGATCGGCACCCGGCTGCTCTCGACCTTGACCGCGATGTTCAATCCGCTGCCGGCGATCGCGCTGTTGCCGCTCGCGCTGATCTGGTTCGGGCTGGGCATCCCCTCGCTGGTGTTCGTCATCGTGCATTCGGTGCTGTGGGCGGTCGCGCTCAACACGCTGAGCGGCTTCCGCAGCGTGCCGGAGACGCTGCGCATGAGCGGGCGCAATCTCGGACTGAAAGGCGCGCGCTACGTCGGCCTGATCCTGATCCCCGCGGCGTTTCCCTCGATTCTCGCCGGGCTGAAGATCGGCTGGGCCTTCGCCTGGCGCACCTTGGTCGCCGCCGAGCTGGTGTTCGGCGTCTCCTCGCGCTCGGGCGGGCTCGGTTGGTACATCTTCGAGGCGCGCAACGAGCTCGAGACCGCGCGGGTGTTCGCCGGCCTGTTTGCGGTCATCCTCATCGGCCTGGCGATCGAGGCCGTGATCTTCCGCGCCATCGAGGCGCGCACGGTCACGCTGTGGGGGATGCAGCGCTGAGCGCCGGGGCGAACAATTCGTGCGGCGCGGCGAGGCCGCGCAGCTGGTGCGTGCCGAGCGATCGCAACGGGCCGCCGTACGCGCGCGCGAATTCGTCGCTGACCACGATCGGCAGGTTCAGCGTTTTCGCGACCGCCTCCACCCGGCTGACCAGATTGACCGCCGGGCCGATGACGGTGAAGTCGAGGCGGTCGGCAGCGCCGATATTGCCGTAGATCACCGTGCCGGCATGCAGCGCCACGACGATCTCCAGCGGCGGTTCGCCCGCTGCGGCGGGCTCGCCGCCGAGTCCGCGCACCGCCGCGAGCGCCTCGACCGCCGCTTCGAGCGCGTGGCGCGCGGCCTCGGCGGCGGCGCCCGGCGTTTCGATCGGGAAGATCGCCAAGAGCCCGTCGCCGATGAATTTCAGGATCTCGCCGCCGTGCTCGCGGATCGTCTTGGCCTGCGCGTCGAACAGGGCGTTGAGCAGCGCGATCATGCGCTCGCCCGGCAGACGGTCCGAGCGCGCCGTGAAGGCGCGCAGGTCCGAGGACCACAGTACGGCGCTGATCTCCTCGCCCGTGCCGCGGCGGATCTGCCCCGCCAGCACCCTCTGACCGGTCTTGGCCCCCAGATAGGCGTTGAGCACGTTGCTGGCGATGGAGCGCTGGTTGTACATGTCGGCCAGGACCGGTAAGCGCTGCGAGAGCTTCGTCAGCTCGGCGATTTCCGATTCGCGGAATCCGCCCGGCCGGTCGGTCACGTAACTGACCATGTAGTTGCGAGTGTGCGCGCTGGGGAGGGGAAGCGCCAGATAATCGGTGGCGCCCTGCGCCTTGAGATCGTGCAGGATCGGGAAATCGAGCACCGCGTCCGCAACGTCGATCCGGCGCCGCAGCGTTTCGCCGCCCACGACAACCCGCCAGACAGGGTTCTCCTCGTGGCGGATCAGGTCCGTCACCTCGTGCGCAATCAACGTTTGAACCGTCTGGCCGGTCGTCCGCCACCAAACGAAAGTAGCGCCGAGATATTGCGGATGCAGGGTGCCGCTGTGCATGGTCACGCGCAGCAGCGGCAGCCCCGTCGCCAGCATGCGCCAGGCGAACTCGTCGAATGCGCGCGCCCCGGATGCAATGCGGCGCGCCGGTCCGACCAGCCACTCGGCGACCCCATCGAGGCTGTCACGGGCCGGACGCTCGGCCGGAGGCCGCTCCACCACCTCCACGGTCGGCTGCAGCCGTGGGTCGAATCGCTGCGGCGGAGGCCGGGGATCAGCCATGGGACCTCGTCCCGGGAGCGATCGGAGCATGACGGTCAGCACTCCACACCCGCGTCACCATGCCGCCCGCCGCCCTTCGCCCCGGATCATCGCTTTTGACGCGGACATCCGCTTGCTACAGTTTCGGAACGGCTGCCCGCGGCGGTATCGATAGCGGGCCGAGGAGCCCATGTCCAACGCACGATCGCAATTGACGGTATCGCTGTGGCGCGGCGGCGAGGACGGCCGCTACCAGAGCTATCAGGTGCCGCTGCGCGAGAACCAAACCGTGCTCGATGTGGTGACCTGGGTGCAGCGCAATCTCGAACCCTCGCTCGCGTATCGCTTCGCCTGCCGGGTCGGAATGTGCGGCTCCTGCGCCATGACGGTCAACGGCCGGCCGCGCTGGACCTGTCGCACCCATGTGTCGCGGGTCGCCGACCGCGGCCGGCTCGAGATCGGGCCGCTCGAGAATTTGCCGGTGATCAAGGATCTGGCCGCCGACATGCGGCCGTTCTTCGAGAAATGGCAGCAGGCCAAGGGCGCGTTCGCGCCGTCGAAGACCCGAGCCGACCCGATCGAAAACATCCGGCCCGACAACGCGGCGCGGCGCGCGGCCGATGCGGCGATCGAATGCATCAATTGCGGTGTGTGCTACGCGGCCTGCGACGTCGTGCGCTGGAACGAAGATTATCTCGGACCCGCGGCGCTCAATCGCGCCTGGACGCTGGTCAACGACGTGCGCGACACCGCGAATGTGCAGCGGCTCGAGGCGGTGGCGAGGAGCGGCGGCTGCCATGCCTGTCATTCGCATCAATCGTGTCAGGAGCATTGCCCCTTGTCGCTCAACCCGACCGCATCGATCGCCGGCCTCAAGCGTCGCACCGCGCTCGCTTTCCTCAAGGGCGAGGTCGAGGCATGAACGTCCGGCTCTACCTGGCGCAGCGGCTCACCGCGGCCGTCATGGTCCCGCTGGTCGCGGTGCATCTGGCGGTGATCGTTTACGCGACCCGCCACGGACTGAGCGCCGCCGACGTGCTGGCACGCACGCGCGGCAGCATCGCGTGGGCGCTGTTCTACGGCATCTTCGTATTGGCCGCGGCGATTCATGCGCCGATCGGCATCCGCACAATATTGATGGAATGGTCGCCGCTCAGAGGCCGCAGCGTCGACGCCGTCGCAACCGGCGTCGGCCTGCTGCTGCTCGCGATCGGCTTGCGTGCGGTTGCGGCCGTGGTGCTGCCATGAATCGCGCCGGGCTCCATCACCGCACGAACCTGCTGTGGCGCGCCGCGCTGGTGCATCGGCTGTCCGGACTGGCGCTGGCGATATTCTTGCCGCTGCATTTTTGGGCGCTCGGCCTCGCCATCGACTCCGAAGCACGGCTGCAAACTTTTCTGCGCTGGACCGACGCGTGGGCGGTGAAGCTTGCCGAAACCGGCCTCGTCTTCCTGCTCGCGGTTCACCTGTTGGGCGGCGTGCGCCTCCTGCTGATCGAAAACTTCGCGTGGCGCGACGGCCAGAAGCAGCTCGCAACGCTCGCCGCGGGGATTTCCGCCCTCATCGCCTTCGTGTTCCTGGTGCGAGCGCTCTGAGATGCAACGCGTCACGCTCGACCGGATGCAAACCGATATCCTGATCCTCGGATCGGGCGGCGCCGGATTGTTCGCGGCGCTGCATGCGCACGCTGCAAGCCCGGAGCTCGACATCACCGTCGCGACCAAAGGCCTGCTCGGCAAGTGCGGCTGCACCCGCATGGTCCAGGGCGGATACAACGTCGCGCTTAATCCCGGCGATTCGGTCGAGCGGCATTTCATGGACACGATCGAAGGCGGCAAATGGCTGCCGCACCAGGAACTCGCCTGGACGCTGGTGACCAAGGCGGTCGAGCGCGTGCGCGAGCTCGAGAACGAGATCGGCTGCTTCTTCGACCGCAACCCGGACGGCACGCTGCACGGCAAGGCCTTCGCCGGCCAGAGCTTCGACCGGACCGTGCACAAGGGCGATCTCACCGGAATCGAGATCATCAACCGGTTGATGGAGCAGGTGTGGGCACGGCCCGGCGTCCGCCGCCTCGAGGAGCATCGCGCTCTGGCCCTGATCCCGGCGCGGGACGGCGGATCGATCGCCGGCGTGCTGCTGGCGGACATCCGCACCGGGGAGCTTCGCTTCGTCGCCGGCCAGGCCGTGCTGCTCGCCACCGGCGGCGGGCCGACCATGTACCGCTACCACACGCCCTCCGGCGACAAGAGCATGGACGGCGTCGCCATGGCGCTGCGCGCCGGCCTGCCGCTGCGCGACATGGAGATGGTGCAGTTCCATCCGACCGGCCTGCTCGCGGGCCCGGACACGCGCATGACCGGCACGGTGCTGGAGGAAGGCCTGCGCGGGGCGGGCGGGCATCTGCTCGACGGCGGGAAACGCCGCTTCATGGCCGATTACGACCTAAAGCTCGAGCGCGCCACCCGCGACGTGGTCAGCCGCGCGATCTATGCGGAGATGAAGGCCGGCCGCACCACCCCGTACGGCGGCGTCTACCTCGGCATGGCGCATCTCGGACCCCAAAAGGTCGCCAAGGAGTTCAAAGGCATGGTCGAGCGCTGCGCCGATTGCGGCTTCGACCTCGCCGGCGGTCTCGTCGAGGTCGTGCCGACCGCGCATTACTGCATGGGCGGGCTCGTTTGCAACCCGGACACTTCGACGGGGTGGCCGGGCCTGTTCGTCGCCGGCGAGGATGCGAGCGGTATGCATGGCGCCAACCGATTGGGCGGCAACGGCGTCGCCAATTCGACGGTGTTCGGCGGCATCGCCGGCGACGCGATGCCGCAATGGATCGCGTCGAACCCGGGTCATCGTGCGCCCGATGAGGACGTGCTCGCCGCGGAAATGACGCGCGCGCTGCATCCATTCGCGCAAAAACCCGGCGATTTGAATTCTCGGCGCGAACGGCTGCTCGATCTCATGTGGGACGACGTCGGCGTCATCCGTGACGCGGCGGGGCTCGATCGGGCGCTCGCAAAGCTTTCGGAACTCGAAGCCGAGCTCATGGAAACCGGCATTCCGGACAGCGGCAGGGTCTTCAATCTGACCTGGCACGATTGGCTCAACCTGCGCTCGCTGGTCGAGACCAGCCGCGTGATTGCGCTCGCTGCCAAGCGGCGCGAGAATTCGCGCGGCGCGCATTTCCGCAGCGATTTTCCGGAGCCGGGCGATCTTCTCGGCTCGCGCTTCACGGTGGCGCGCCAAAAGTCCGGGAAGCTCGCCATCACGGACGAGCCGGTGTTGTTCACGCGCGTGAGGCCCGGCGAGACGCTGCTCGAACCGATCGCTGCCGAATAGTGGAGACGACAATGATCCCGCTCTCGTCGCTCGAACGCACGGCGGAAGCCCTGATGGCCAAGGCGGCGATCGAGATTCCCGACGATTATCTCGACGGCCTGCGAAAATGCGCCGATACCGAAACCGGGGAGCTTTCCGCTTTCGTGCTCCAGGCCATGCTGGAGAATTACGAGGCCGCCAAGCACGACCGCCGCGCCATGTGCGGCGATACCGGCGTGCCGCGCTGGTACGTGAAGATCGGCAACGAGGCGCGCGTCGAGGGCGGGCCTGTGGCGCTCGAGGCGGCGCTGCGCCGCGCGACAGCCAGGGCGACGCACGAGGTGCCGCTGCGCCCCAACCGCGTGCACCCGCTGTGGCGCACCGACCACAACAACAACGTCGGCATCGGCGCGCCGGAGATCGAATATTCGTTCCACCCCGACGCGGATTGGATCGAGCTCACCACGGTGCACAAGGGCGGATTGTTCGGCAGCGACTACCGCATGCTGTTTCCGGCCGACGGCATCGAGGGCATCCGCCGCTTCTACCTCGACACGCTGATCGGCTTCGGCAAGCGCGGGCTGGCGTGCCAGCCGGCGATCGTCGGCGTCGGGCTCGGCGGCTCGAAGGACATCTCGATGGTGCTGGGCAAGCAGGCCGCTTGCCTGCGGGTCGTCGGCTCGCGCAACCCGGACCCGAGGATCGCCGCGCTCGAGGACGAGCTCAAGACGTTGGGCAACAGTATCGGCATGGGCGCCATGGGATTCATGGGCACCTCGATGGTGATCGATTGTCACATCGAGGTCGGCTATTGCCACACCGGCGGCCTGCCGATGAGCGTGCACATGTTCTGTTTGTCCTCGCGCCGCGCCTGCGCCCGCGTTGGCGCCGACGGGCGCGCCGAGTTCCGCACCGACCCGATGTGGTTCACCGATTACCTGCGCCGCGCGAGCGTCGAATGGCAACGGCCGGCGGCCGAAGCGGCGGAGTAAGCAGATGACCGGCTTGAAAACCGTAGCATTGAAACTCCCGGCAACGAGTGAGGATTTGCGCGGGCTCGAGATCGGCACCGTGGTCTATCTGACTGGCCGCATCTTCACGGCGCGCGAAGGCGCCTACAAGCACGCGATCGAAGACGGCGCCGGCATGCCGGCCTCGAAGCAAGCGCTGGGATCAGCGAATTTTCACTGCTCGCCGGCGGCGAGGATCAATGCCGACGGCACCTATTCGGTGGCCGCGATCCCCAGCGCCCCGATGGAGGACGCCGACGACGTTCCCCCGCACGCGGCAGCGGCCGGCAAGGCCGAGCCGGGCTACAACGTCGGAGCGGTGAGCGCGACCGCGTCGTTCCGGTTCGTGAAATGGCTCGACCGCTGGTTCAAGCTCTCCGGCTGCAACATCATCATCGGCAAGGGCGGCATGACCTCGGCGGTTTATCGCAACAGCTTCGTGCCGAACCAGGCGATCTATCTGACCACGGTCGGCTACGGCACCGGCGCGCTGCTCGGCCGCGGGATCAAGGGGGTCGCCGGCGTCTATTGGCTGGAAGAGCTCGGGCTCGCGCAAGCCGTGTGGGTGCTCGACGTCGAGAATTTCGGGCCGTTCCTGGTCGAGAGCGATCTCGCCGGCAACAGCCTGTTCGAGCGCGAGAACGCGAAGATCGCGCCCGGCATCGCGAAGCTCTACGCCGGCACCCGGCCCGCCACGATGCGCCGCTACGGCGAGACCGACGACAAGACCCAGGAGGTGATCTGAGGGGGCGGCACCGCCGCTACTCCGCTGAAATCGGCGTTCGCGCCCGTACCCGCAAGCCGCACCTCACCACGCTGACGCGCTCGATTCGGAGTTCGGCGCACCCCACCGACCCGCAGGTCCGATTCTTGACCGAGCCTGATCGCATGAAAAGCTCGACTCAGGTGCTTGCTTACATCGTCGGCACGGGATTGTTGACGGGAATGTTTCCCGACGCCCTCTCGCAAGCATCGTCGAACGATCGACTGGGAGTCTTTCCCATCAGCGCAGCTCTCTGCGGCGGCATGAAAGCTCATAACGTGCTGCATCGTGGAGCGCCGGTCGACTGCGATCGGCTCAACCTCGTACGCTTCGAGCATGTCGGCTTCGATGGGGTGCTCCATCGTGGAGAGATCGTGGTCATGGATGTCGCGGCCGATCATGTACGCCGGATTTTTGCGTCTCTGCTCGAAATGCATTTCCCGATCGAGAAGGCTCGGTTGATGAACGACTATGGCGGTGACGACGATGCGGCAATAGCTGACAACAACACGTCGGGATTCAATCATCGCGCAGTCGAGGGCGGGAACGCACTTTCGCTCCATGCCTATGGGCTCGCGATCGATCTCAATCCGAAGCAGAATCCGTACGTGAGGCGGGATCGAACCGGGACGGTGCTTTCGGTAAGCCCTCCGTCCAGCATTGGTTACGTCAAGCGGCACCCGTCCTTCGCGAATCCACGGTTGGGCATGGCCGAAGCGGTTCTCGATCTATTCGCCGAGCATGGTTTCTCGATTTGGGGCGGAGTTTGGCCCTACGAAGTCGATTACCAGCATTTCGCGGTCAGCCGCAGCCTGGCGTTGCGCCTTGCACAGTTGCCGCTGGCGAATGGGCAGGCGCTGTTCGAGGCAAAGGTCGAAAATTACCTGACTTGCCGCCGCGGAGGCCGGTCGCGTTCAGTTTGCGCCAATCGCGAGTGATCGAAGCGCCCCGAATGCTCCTATGTCGCGGAAATCCGCGCCCGTGTCGAACGGCGGGCCGATGTAGATCCGGTTACCGGCAAATTCCGGCAACAGCGAAGGTAACACGTATTTCTTGTCGCCCCAGATCAGCCGATTGCGTCACTCGCGAAAGCGCACGCCAATAGCGACGCCGCTCGGGTCGCGCCGGTGCTCGACGTCGAGAATTTCGGGCCGTTCCTGGTCGAGAGCGATCTCGCCGGCAACAGCCTGTTCGAGCGCGAGAACGCGAAGATCGCGCCCGGCATCGAAAAGCTCTACGCCGGCACCCGGCCCGCCACGATGCGCCGCTACGGCGAGACCGACGACAAGACGCAAGAGGTGATCTGAGGGGCGGCACGCCGATGCCGGCCTGCCGCTACGACTTCGCGGCGCCCGCCGCGGCCGGCTCGAATTTCAGCGCAACTCCGTTCATGCAGTAGCGCTTGCCGGTCGGCTTCGGGCCGTCGTCGAACACGTGGCCGAGATGGCCGCCGCAGCGGCGGCAATGCACTTCGGTTCGCGGCAGGATCAGGCTGTAGTCGTTCGAAGTGCGGACCGCGTCCTCGATCGGCGCGAAGAAGCTCGGCCATCCGGTGCCGCTGTCGAACTTGGTCTCGGACCGGAACACCGGCAGATCGCATCCGGCGCAGGCGAAAACGCCGGTGCGATGCTCGTCGTTGAGCGGGCTCGAGAATGGCCGTTCGGTTCCGTGCTTGCGCAGGACATGGAACTGCTCGGGCGTCAAGATCTGCTTCCACTCCGCGTCCGACTTCGCGACCTCGAAGGTCTCGCCGCCCGCTTGCGCCCGGCCTGGCGCGAAAAGATTTCTGGCGAAGGCGGCAATCCCCGCCAGGCCGATGCCGGCAAGGAGCAGATTGCGTCGGGACATCATGTCGTCTCCTTAAGTCTCATTCCTTCCACGGCGCGTCGCCTGCCGCGTCATGGGAAGCCGGTTCACCGCATGGTCTAATATAACACATTGCAAGCTCCGCCGTTCACCCCGGACGGGCTCATTTCTCGGGGGCGCGCCAGCCTAAATTCCCTCGATTCGCCGCGAGCCTCGCAGTCATGGACGAGACGATGCCCCCGTCCCCTGCACCTGGTGCACCGCAACCCCGACCATGGGATCGATCTCGCTCTCCCACGGCCGGCGCGCGAGGACGCGGCAGGTGTCCGCGTAACCCGCCTGCCAGCGCGCGCGGATTCCGCCCGGCGAAAAATCGATGTCGCGGGTGTGGTCCTCGCCGTCGATGCGCGGCGCGTCGAGCTCGATGATGTGCATCAGCGTGCCGCAGCCATAGGCGGCGAGCGCCTCGACCTCGGGCGTGCGCCGCAAGCGCTCGGGTAGCCGTGCCGCGAGCTCGCGCACGATATGGCGCAACTGATGAATCTGCTGCTGCCGCGCGATGTGGCTGCTGGCGCGGCTCGCGTATTGGATGTCCTTGTGCCGACCGAATACCTGCCAGATCGACTCCGGCTCGGGGCCGGACGCGTGCCACATCTGCACCGCGAACACCACCGCATCCCGGCGCGGATGGTCGTCGAACACCGCCTCGATCGGCGTGTTGGAATAGATGCCGCCGTCCCAGTACGGCGCGCCGTCGATGCGAATCGCCGGAAACGCCGGCGGCAGCGCCGAGGAGCCCAGCACGTGCTCCAACCTGAGAGGCATGTCGCGGCTGTCAAAATAACGCATTTCCCCGCTGCACAGATTGACGCAGCCGACAGTGAGGCGGGTCGGCTCGGATCCCAGCCGCTCCAGATCGACAAATTCGGCGAGCGTCGTTTTCAGCGCGTCGGTCCGATAGAACGCCGCGTGCTCGGCGCCGACCGGCGCCTGCCAGTTCCACGCCGCCGCCCAATTGGGCGAAAAAAATCCCGGAATGCCCTCCATCAGCGCTTCGAGGCTCGGGTGTGAGTTGCCGAGCCACGGCCACGGCATCTTGCCTCCGCGCTCGAGCCGTTCCCAGAACGCGGCGAGCCGCTCCATCCGCCGATCGACCGCGTTGCCGGCGATGATGGCGGCGTTGATGGCGCCGATCGAGGTGCCGATCACCCAGTCGGGCTCGATTCTTGCCTCGTGCAGCGCTTGATAGACCCCGACCTGATAAGCGCCCAGCGCGCCGCCGCCCTGGAACACCAGCACCATGCGGCCGGGGAGCCTCGGCTTGCTCGACCCCGAACCAGCCCTCGCCGCGCCCTCACCCTTGCTCATGCGTTCCTCCTCATCGGTCGAGAGCCTCCACACCGCATCCGGGCTTCGGCCCGCGCCGCCGCTTGCGGAGATTTGCACCGTTCCCGTCGCACTGCTGGGCAAATCAGATCGGCTGGTTCGTCCGCGCAAGCGGAAAGAGCGACAGCTCGCAGCCGATTTCTAAAACTTCTCCACCCAGGGCCGCAGCTCCATCTCCCAGGTCCAGGCGCTGCGCGACTGTTGCAGGACCTGAAGATAGCTCGCGGCGATCGCATCGGGATCGAGCAGCGAATCCGGCGCATCGGCCGCCTCCGTCCGGCCCGCGTTGCGGATCCCGCCGTCGATGACGAAATGCGCGACGTGGATGCCGCGGGGCGCAAGCTCGCGTGCCATGCTCTGCGCCAGTCCGCGCAACGCGAACTTGCCCATGGCGAACGGCGCGGAGTGCGCGTAACCCTTCACGCTCGCCGAGGCGCCGGTGAACAGGATTGCGCCGTGCGCGCGCACCAGCATGCGCCGCACCGCCTCCTGGGCGACCAGGAAGCCGCCGAACGCCGAGACGGCAAGCGATTTTTCGACCTCGGCCGGGTCGAGCTCGGTGAACGGCCCGCGAACGCGATAGCTCGCATTGTAGACGACGGCCTCGGGGGCACCGATCGATTCGCTCACTCCGGCGAACAACCTGGTGACCTGATCGCGGTCGGTCGCATCGCAGGCGAACAGCTTGGCGCCGGTTTCCGCCGCCACCGGCGCCAGGTCCGCGACGGTGCGCGCGGCCAGCGCAACGCTCATGTCCGCCTTGGCGAATGCGCGCGCGATCGAGGCGCTCAGCCCCGAACCCGCGCCCACGATCAACGCCGTGCGATAGCTCGAATGCGACATCGGCTCCTCCATTCATCCTCCAGCATAGGCCGGCGCCACACGTCGGCAACACGCTCGGAAGACGCCGGCCGAGAGGTACCGGACCGCAATCGGCGAAGCGCAGAGCAGATTTCCGAGCGACCAATTTCCTGAACATTTGTTCAGACGGCGACGGCACCGCTAGCATTTGTCTCAGGTCTTCAAAGCCTTGTAGTGGAACCGGACTATCCCGAACAGAGTTGGCACGGCACAGCAATCAATCGGAGGAGACGCACATGCGCAGGAGTGTTCTCGCCCTGACTGCCGCGGCGGCAATGCTCGCCGGCGGCGTGGCGATGTCCGGTCCCGCGGGCGCCATGAGCGTAGGCGGCCCGGAAGGCATCCGCGGCGCGTTCGACACCATCAATCCGGTCGATAAGGCGGCCTGCTGGCGGTATGGCTGGCATGGATGGGGATGGTATCCCTGCTACCGCTACTACGGTGGATGGGGCTATGGTCCGCGCTGGGGTTGGCATCACCGCTGGCATCGGTGGCATCATCATTGGTGAGCCGGGCGCGTGAACCCGGCCCGGACGGCGGGCGGCCAAACGGCCGCCCGTCTTTTTTGCGCCCGAGCGTGCGCTGTCGATTCCTCGGCCTGGCTAACCGCGGTCAAACCGGACGGTCGGCGTGAGCAGCACGAGCGGCAGGACGACCAACCCGATCGGCAGGAACGCGAACGCCGGGTGTCCGGTGAAATCCCACACCGCACCGCCGGCGACCGAAATCGCCATCGCCAGCGCGTAGCTGATCGTGAACATGGCCGCCGACGTGCGCGCCAGGTCGGGCGGCGCCACCAGCAGCGGCGGCAGCGCCAGGCCGAGCGGAAGCGCGATGCCGAAGCACAAGCCCAGCGCTCCGGCCCAGAACGGCGTCCACGGACCGGCGCTCGAGACGACGCCGACCAAGACCAGCAAGATCAGGCAACCGATGGCAACATAGGGCCAGACCCGGCGTTCGATGCGATGGGCCGCCACGACCATCACGGCCGCGGCGGGGAGCTGGCCGAAGTTGAGTGCCGTCAATGCGCCGCTGATCAGATCGGAATGGCCGGCAGCGCTCAGCAGCGCCGGCAGAAAGGCGTTGGTGCCGAAATAAACGCTGTTCACACTGGCGAAGATGAGCCCGAGGCGCCAGACCAATGGATCCCTCCAGTCGGGCCACCATTTTCCGGCGGCAACGAGCGCGCTGCCGCCGCACCGGCGGGAACGCGGTGCCAGCGCCGCTGTCAACATCGCAATGGCGAGGACGGGAAGCGACCAGGCGGCCAGCCCCAGCCGCCAGCTACCGTGGACGAGCGGAAGCACCAACGGGATCGTCAGGGCGACCGGCACGATCTCGCCCACGATCAAACCGAACGTATAGAGCGCCGTGCCGAAACCGATCCGAAGCGGCAGCCATTCCCGGACGATCGCCGCCATGGCCGGCTGCATGACGGCAATGCCGGCCGCCATCGCGATCGTGGCGACGTAAAGCGCCGCCGCCGTTGCGGCCAAGCCACGCAGGCCGCCGCCCACCGCGGCGAGCAAGAGTCCGAACAGCAGCGTGGGCAAAGCCCCGAACCGGACAATCAGAATCGATCCTGGCAGCGCCGCAACTGCGAACAGGATCACCGGCAGGCCGGCCAGGAGCCCGACTTCGGTCCCCGAAAGGTGCAGGTCGGCTTGAATGACGGGAATGAGCGGCGGTACCGCCAGCACGGTGAGGCGCAAGGCGACGCCCAGCAGCCAAAGCAAGAGCGCCACGGTCACGAATTGCCTGGACTGCATGGAGAAGACGCCATGGACGTTCGGCAACGGCCGGCGCGCCGCCGGCAGGATGCCCGATGGGCAGTTGACAAACTCACATAAAGCTGCGCGGCAGCACTGCCAATACCAACGTCCGCATTCCAGCAATGCCTCCGGGAGCCAAGCCGCGCGCACAAGCCTTTGGTTGCGAGCTTGCATCGATCGCTTGCGCGACCGAACCGCATGCAGGGAACACCACGGAGCTGCTGATGGTCGCGATCGGATCGGCCGATATCACGCGATCGTCAATTCGACGTCGCACCATATCCCACGATAATGCCCCGTATTTGGAGTTCCGTTGCACTGCGCAAAGTTGAGGGAGCCCGAGAATGGCAAGCAAACAATCCATCGATCGGCGTCGTCGCGCATTTCTGCGCATCGGCGGCGCCGCTGCTCTGCTCGCGTTCGCGGCGCGGCGGACGCCGGCGTTGGCCCAGGCAAGCACCGGCGGCACGGCGATCAAGATCGGCATCGTCGGATCGGGCAAGATCGGCGGCGCGGTCGGCGGGCGTTGGGTGAAGGCCGGTCACGAAGTGCTGTTCTCCTCCCGCCATCCGGAGGCGCTCAAGGCGCTCGTCGAACCGCTGGGGCCGCGTGTGCGGGCCGGCACGGTCGGCGAGGCGATCGCGTTTGGCGACGTCGTCCTGATCGCGGTTCCCTACAGCGCACTGCCGCAGATCGGCCGTGAGCATGCTGCGGCGCTCTCCGGCAAGATCGTGCTCGATGCGTGCAACCCGATCGCGGCGCGGGACGGCGACATCGTCCAGGAAGCGATGGCGAACGGCATCGGCCCCACTTCGCAGAAATATCTGCCCGGCGCGCGGCTGGTGCGCGCGTTCAACCCGGTCGGCTACCGCAATTTCGAGGGCGATGCGCCGAGCAGCGGCGAGAAGATCGGCATGCCGGTGGCGGGCGACGATCCGGAGGCGGTCAAGATCGCCTCGCAGCTCGTCCGCGATGCCGGGGTCGAGCCGGTGGCGCTGCCGCTCTCCCGCGCCATGGAGTTCGCGCCGGGAACGCCGCTGTTCGGCAAGGCGTTTCCCGTCGGCGAGCTTCGCAAACGGCTGGGAATGACGCAATGAATGAGGCCTCGGCGAATTCCTCCGCCGTGGATTCCACCGCCAACGGCCTGCTGCATCGCCTGCTCCGTCGCGTGATCGAGGTCAGGCCGGCGGAGGTGTCGGCGCTCGGCTGGTCCTGGCTCTACATCTTCGCGATCCTGTCGTCCTACTACATCCTGCGGCCGATCCGCGACCAGATGGGCGTCGCCGGCGGCGTCAACAATCTGCAATGGCTGTTCCTGGGCACGCTCGCGGCGATGCTGCTCCTCAACGTTCCGTTCTGGTATCTCGTCAAGATCCTGCCGCGAGCGCGATTCATTGCGATCACCTATCGGTTCTTCGCCGCCAACATCTTGCTGTTCGCCGTGACACTCAATTGGGCCGACCCGCAACAGACAGTCTGGGTCGGACGCGTCTTCTTCATCTGGATCTCGGTCTTCAACCTGTTCATCGTCTCGGTGTTCTGGCAGCTGATGGTCGACATCTTCAGCTCGGAGGACGGCAAGCGGCTGTTCGGCTTCATCGCCGCGGGCGCCACCATCGGCGCCATCGTCGGCTCGGCCCTGACGGCATCGCTCGCCAGCCACGTGCCGATCGCTTTCTTGCTGATCGGGGCGGCGCTGTTGCTGGAGATTGCGGTATTTAGCGTCCGTCGGCTGTCGCGCCTCTCCGGAAAGCTCCGCGCCAGACCCGCCGATCCATCCGCGGAGGCTCCGATCGGAGGCAACGTTCTCGCCGGCATCACCCACCCGTTCAAATCCAGCTACCTCATGAACGTCAGCGCGTTCCTGCTGTTGTTCGCCATCACCTCCACGTTCGTTTATTTCCAGCAGGCCGGCATCGTCAGCCGCAGCTTTCACGACCGTGGGGCGCAGACGGCGTTCTTCGCGAGCATCGATCTCGCCGTCAACGTGCTGACCCTGTTCGTCCAGCTGTTCCTGACCGGCCGCATCGTGCGGGCGCTCGGCGTCGGGCCGACGCTGGCGTTTCTTCCGGCGCTCACTATTGTCGGCTTCGGCGCGCTGGCGCTGCTGCCGAGCGTTGCCTCGCTGATGACCTTTCAGGTGCTGCGGCGTTCCAGCGATTACGCGATCGCCCGGCCCACGCGCGAGGTGCTCTACACCGTGGTCCCGCGCGAGGATCGTTATAAGGCCAAGAGCTTCATCGACACCGTGGTCTATCGCGCCGGCGATCAGGTGGGAGCCTGGTCGTTCACATGGTTGTCCGGACTGGGCATCGACGCCAAGGAAATCGGGCTTGCGGCCGTGATCTTGTCGGCGATCTGGCTCGTCAATGGGCTCTGGCTCGGCCGCAAGCAGGACACGATGGCGGCGGCCGAGGAGATCCGATTGGCCAACGCTTGAGTAAAATCTGGGCGGGCCGGCGGGTCGCGACGAAAATCCTACAAGCCTAGCGATGCCGGCATTTTTGCGCGGAACGCCGCATCGGGCAGCGTTCCGAAGCCGGCGCCGGCGTTCTCCTGCATGTGCTCGGGCCGGCCGGTACCCGGGATGGCGCAGGTCACGGCCGGATGGCCGAGCACGTATTTGAGCAGGATCTGCGCCCAGCTCCGGCATTCGATCTCGCCCGCCCAGTCCGGCAGCGCCTTGTTGCGTAGCCTCGCCAATAGGCCGCCGCCGCCGAACGGCCGATTGACCAGCACGGCGATGCCGCGATCGGCGGCAAGCGGCAACAGGCGCCGTTCCGCCGCGCGGTCGTCGATCGCATAATTGAGCTGCACGAAATCCAGCGTTTCGGCGCGCATCACCGCCTCGAGCTCGCCGTAGGCGCTCGCGGTGTAATGGGTGACCCCCAGATAGCGGATGCGGCCGTCCTGTTTCCAGCCGCGCAGCGTCGCTAGGTGCGTGCGCCAGTCGAGAAGATTGTGCACCTGCATCAGCTCGATGTGGTCCGTGTGCAGCAGCTGCATCGAGCGCTGCATCTGGGAAATTCCGGCGGCGCGCCCGCTCGTCCATACTTTGGTGGCCAGGAAGGCCTTGTCGCGGCTCTTCGCGGCGCCCAGGAGATCGCCGACGACCGCCTCGGCGCGTCCATACATCGGCGAGCTGTCGATGACCGACCCGCCGGCCTCGAACAGGACGCGCAGCACTTGCGCCAGCGGCGCGCGCTCTTTCGCGCTGTCCTCGACGTCGAAGCCTCGCCAGGTGCCGCAGCCGATCATCGGCAGCGCCGCCCCGCTCGAAGGAATTTTGCGCGTGTGCATCTTGTCTCCGGGACCTTGCGCCCGCGCAGGCGATCCGAGCGCCGCGGCGCAAAGCGCTCCGAGCGAGCCGCGCACGAAGCCCGCCCGCGTCACGCGGCTCGAGGCAATCGGCGGCACTGGTACCGGCATTTCCAATCGGTCCGAACTAGCCCGAGCCGCCGAACCGCGCGGTGCCGTCGCGCTCGATGCGAGGCAAGAGATCGGTTTCCCAGGTCAGGTATTCGCGCATCGCCGCTTCGGCGGCCCGCGGCTGCTCGTAGGGCCGCAGCCAAACGTCGACCGCCTCGTCCGCCATGCGGTCCTCGCCGGACACCAGCGGCAATCCGGCCGCCGACCAGGCGGCGTTGCCGCCGGCCAAATAGCGCACCGGACGATCGGTCAACGCAGAAAGCTCCGGCAGCGCCAAGCCGGCGAGGATGCCGTCCTCCGACGTCAGCACCAAACTGTCGCGCAGCGCCATGGCGGCGAGCGCCCGCTTAAGCCGCGAGCGGATCGCGAACCAGGCACCCGGGATGTGGGCGCGGCGGTACGCGCGGCTGAGCGAAAGATCGATGACACTCGCCGCCTCCCGCGCGAGCAGCCCGTCGAGCTCGGCAGGCCGGATTTCGAGATCCGGCCGCGGCGCGAGACCGAGCGCCGGCGGCTTGGGGAAGCCCGTCTCGCTTCCCTGCTCGGCGATCACGAACACCTCGCGGCAACCCATTTGCTTGAGCCACGACGCCGTCATCAGCGCCCGCACTTCCGCGTCATCGACGAGCACGATGCGGGCCCCGAGCGTGCCGATATATTGGTCGGTCGCCTGCACCAGCTGCCCTCCCGGCGCGGAGACCGCGCCCGGAACATGGCCGGCTCGGTACTCGTCGGGATCGCGCACGTCGAACAGATAGAGCGTGCGCTCCCGATCCTGCTGCCAGGTCTGCAACGTCGCAGCATCGATGCGCTCGACGCCGAACCGGCTCGCGACCCGGGCGGCGGCGGACCTTGCCCAAGCAAACCCGCTCGCGGAAACATCCGCGGCGCGCCGGCTTTTGCCGCTGTCGCAGGAAAACCCCGCGAGCTGCCAGCCCATGGTGCCGTTGCGCAGCGCCATTACCTTGTTCGGCACGCCGGCGTTGATCAGCGACTGCGCCCCGATGATGCTGCGGGTGCGCCCGGCGCAATTGACCACCACTGTGGTTTGCGGCGAGCGCGCGATGTCGCGGACCCGCAGCACGAGCTCCGCGCCGGGCACGTTGATCGCGGTCGGGATCGACATGCGCGCGTATTCTTCGAGCGGCCGGCTGTCGAGCACCACGACGTCGGCGCCGGTGCGCAGCAATTGCTCGAGCTCGTCGGCGGCGATGCTGGGCGTGCCGGCGGCGTGCTCGACGAACTCGCCGAACGCCTTGCTGGGCACGTTGACGCCGGAGAACAATTCGAAGCCCGCCTCGACCCACGCCGCGACCCCGCCGCCGAGAGCGAACAGATCGGTATAGCCGAAACGGCGCAGCACTTGGGCTCCGCGCTCGACCAGTCCATCGCCATCGTCGCACAGCACGATCCGGGCCCGGCGGCGCGGCACCAGGCCGGCAACCAACAATTCCAGGCGGCTCAGCGGCACCGAGCGCGCCCACAACAGATGCGCTCGCGAGAAGATCAACTCCTCGCGCAGGTCGAGGATCGCCAGCTCCTGCCCGTCGGCGAGCATCGCCTTGAGATCGCTCGGGCTCACGGTGTGCATCACGTCATCGCCGGCCGCGGCCGCGGGTTCCGCGCGCATGCTCATGTCGCCTGCTGCGCCGTCATCTGCGTCGCCTTCCCGGTCGTAAGATCGAAGCGCCGGCGCGGGATGCGATCGAGATTGGTGCCGGTCACGCGAATGAAGCGGGCGTTGGCCGGATAGTCGATCGAGTGAATGGCGCCTTCCTGATAGATCCCGGCCTGACCCGGCATGAGTCGGTATTGCTTCGCCGGTTTGAGCGTGGCGCGGTCGGGGTCGGCGCCGTCATCCAGCCGCTCCCATTCGGTCATGTCGGTGTATCGGGTGGCCTGGCCATAGATGGCCCAGGACGCGCCGTGATCATGCGGCGGCGAGGTCCGGGCTTTCGCGTTGACGTGGGCGAGGATCTGAAACCCGAGCGTGGGGTCCTCGTAGAGCACGTTGAGGCCGTGCGGCACTTGCTCGCCGCAAACGCGGCGGACGAATTCCGCATTGGCAAGCAGGCGCTCCAAGGCGACGCGGACCTGCTCTCTGCCGTTGGGGCCGGGGTCGCTCGACAGCGCGGCCCGGCAATCCGCTATGAATTGTTCGAGGTCGTAAGCCATGACCCGCTCCTTGCTCTCCCGTTGCGAGCCCAGAACTTGACGCATCCCGGAACGGCGCGCCAGCGCGATCTTGCCGTCGCTGCGGTCGGCGCGGCAGCGGTCCGTCGCCCGACTGGTTTCCCAGTTCGGCCTTTGCCGTGGTCGGCGGCAAATTCCGGGCCGATCCCCTGACGGTCCTCGCCGCGGCGGAGCAGGTGGTAAATACTTGATTGATATTCCGGTGACGTTCTCGCGGCGTCCCCGAGGCGTTCCTGCATGTTGGTAACGAGCAACCAGCGAACGGGACGGGAACGGCAATCGTCCGGACATCGGGCGCACGCGGGGGAACTCGTGGTGGATGGCCGGTATCGGAAGATCCGGGCGGGCCCGACTCAATTGCTATGCGCGGGCCGTTTGCCGTTGACGATGTCCCAGGCGGCGTTGATCTGCTGCAGTTTCATCGTGCGCAGCGGCCTTTCGCCGGGGGAGCCGTGATCGGGATGCCACGCCTGGCGCAGGCACAGCACGAGCTTTTCCACCACGGGCCTCGGGGTGGAGGAATTGACGTTCAGCACCCGGTGAGCGTCGGGCAAGGAACGGGGCAGGAATTCGGGTTCGACCGTCGCGTCGGGCCGGAGCTTCGGCGGCGGCCGATCGTAGCGATAGTGCAGGCCTTTCCAGCTGGACACGCGTTTCCCTCTCGGCCGGCCGATCCCGTCGCAAATGCTGAGATGTAGATTGGAAAACCTAACGGGGCGTTTCAGTCGCCCGGTGGCACGCCGGACCCGGTCCGGCGGAGGGAAAGCGAGCTGATCCCGCTGAAATTACTCGGCCTTTCGGCCATTTCCGAGGCTAATCCTCGGACCGGCGATCGGGCTGGACGGCCGATCCTTATCGCAGCCCTAGTTCTTGAGCCTGTAGCCGGTTTTGAAAATCCACCACACCCCGGCGAGGCCCACGCTCAGGAACGCCAAGGTCGCCGCCAGGCTCAGGCCCGGGCTCACGTCGGCGATGCTATAGAAGCTCCAGCGGAAGCCGCTGATCAGGTAAAACACCGGATTGGCCAGGCTGATGCTCTGCCAAATCGGCGGCAGGACCGTGATCGAATAGAAGCTGCCGCCCAGGAACGTCAGCGGCGTGATCACGAGCAGCGGGATGATCTGCAGCTTCTCGAACCCGTCGGCCCAGATCCCGATGATGAACCCGAGCAGGCTGAACGTGATCGCCGTGAGCACAAGGAACGCAAGCATCCAGACGGGGTGATCGATCCGCAGCGGCACGAACAGGCCGGCGGTGGCCAGGATGATGGCGCCCAGGATGATCGACTTCGTGGCCGCGGCGCCGACGTAGCCGAGCACGATTTCCAACGCCGATATCGGCGCGGAGAGCAGCTCATAGATGGTCCCGACGAATTTCGGAAAATAGATGCCGAACGACGCGTTCGCGGTGCTCTGGGTCAGGAGCATCATCATGACCAGGCCGGGCACGATGAAAGCCCCGTAGCTGACCCCGTCGATCTCGCTGATGCGCGAGCCGATCGCCGCGCCGAACACCACGAAATACAGCGACGTAGATATCACCGGGGAGATGATGCTCTGCATCAGCGTGCGCCCGGTACGCGCCATTTCGAAGAAATAGATGGCGCGGACTGCGCGAATGTTCATGGCCCGCGCCTCACCAGGTCGACGAAAATGTCCTCGAGCGAGTCCTGCGTCGTGTCGAGATCGCGAAACCGGATGCCGGCCGCGGCGAGGTCGGACAACAGCGCCGTGATGCCGGTGCGCTCGCCCTGGGTGTCATAGGTGTAGACGAGCTCGCGGCCGTCCCCAGCGAGATTCAGCCGATATCCGGCGAGCGACGGCGGAACGGCATCGAGCCCGGCGGCGAGGTGAAGCGTCAAGCGCTTCCGGCCGAGCTTGCGCATCAGCGCGGCCTTGTCCTCGACCAGGATGATCTCCCCGTGGTTGATCACACCGACCCGATCGGCGATCAGCTCGGCTTCCTCGATATAATGCGTCGTGAGAATGATGGTCACGCCCGAGGCGCGCAGCGAGCGCACGATCTCCCACATGCCCTTGCGCAGCTCGACGTCGACGCCGGCGGTCGGCTCGTCCAGGAACAGGATCCGCGGCTCATGCGAGAGCGCCTTGGCAATCATCAAGCGGCGCTTCATGCCGCCCGACAAGGTGAATATTTTGGTGTCCTTCTTGTCCCAAAGCGACAACGCTTTCAGGACCTTGGCGATGTGATCGGGATCCGCCGGCTTGCCCCAAAGGCCGCGGCTGAAGCTGACGTTCGCCCACACCGTCTCGAAGGCGTCCGTGGTCAATTCCTGGGGTACCAAACCGATCAGGGATCTCGTCGCGCGGTAGCCACGCACGATGTCGTGGCCATCGACCGTCACCGTGCCATCCGTGGCGTTGACGATGCCGCAGACGATGCCGATGAGCGTCGTCTTGCCGGCCCCGTTGGGGCCGAGCAGCGCAAAGATTTCTCCGCGGTCGATGTCGAGGCTGACCTGCTTGAGAGCCTGGAACCCGGACGCATAGGTCTTGGACAGATTTCGGATCGAGATGATCGGGTTCATGCGGCGGTGCGGGCGTTCGGGGATCGGTCTGGGTGACGACGCTGGTTGGCTGCGGGCAGAGACGCGACGGGCGCCCGCAGGCGGACTCTTCCTTCACACGGGAGAGGTCGTAGGTTCAATCCCTACGGCGCCCATCATCCTGAGCGCTGATTTTTATAAGCTTTTCCGGCTCGCTCACGACCGACCATTCGACGCCTCACGCCGGAACGGAAGGGCCGCGCTCGACCGGTACCGCGCGTACCCGTTCGATCTTGATCACGGCGTCGACGATGGCGGCGTCCAAGTATAGTTCCCGACGTACTGCCCCAACATCCCGCCTTGATAGCTGAAACTGTTCTTTGTATTGGCGGGACGCGGCGCGAACTGTATATGTACTCTACCGCTGATCCAACGACCGAACAACTCCGACACGCCTCAACGAATGCCTGGACTTCAATTGCGTTTGTCCCCGACGAGCGCCTGCGAGCAGCGTATTCGTACTTCAGCACAAGTTGCTCGGGCCTTCGGTACTGAACTGACGTTTGCGATGGTGAGCGATCGAATGATGCCGGGTTTACCCCGAAACTGATCGGTGTATTCATGCGACACCTCGGATTTCTCCAAGGAGCCATTAAGTGTTTTATCGTGGCGTCAGGCGTCGCTTTATTGGGATACGTTCTGACTCCGCCAACACTGGAAACCCTGGGCAAGCTTCGTCAATTCGGCCCGGTCACCATGGTCAAATTACTCAATGACTCATTGGTCGACTGCCTACCGAATTCGTCAAGTAATCGCTTGGAGACACGACCTCAATGTGAGACCAAACCAATTTTTGGTGAATGGCCCAATGTCGGCCATTGGGCCGCGCCCTTACCTTGGCCGGCGAACCTTCTTGTGGCCGCGCTTGACGTCGCGTGGCACCTGATCTTCACACGGCAAGTCGTTCCAGCATTCGTGAGCGTAATCCAGATCCTGCTTGGCTTCGGGATATCGGCGCTGATCGCACAAAGGATGCAGAACTGGAATGATTACTGGTTGACAATCCTCTTGGCGATTGGGACGCTGATAATAGGGGCGGCCGCTGTATGGATCATTCTGAATGTGATAGGGATACTTTACGAAGGCCTGTCGTCTCTCATTCCCGATTTAAGAGCGCGAGCGGTTGTCGTCATTGCGGGCATTCTCGGCGCAGAATGCAAGGTTTTTGCCTTGGCGTTGAAAAGATTTGTGGTTGATCGGCCAGCAGATACTTTGGCGGACAGAGCAACCAAACTAATCCAGCGATATGTGTCCTGATGGGGACAAAGTTTAGTCAGCGCTCCGAGCTCTTCGCTACGCGCGCGCCACCGGAATCAGTCCATGACGCTCCATGATGGCGCGCAGTTTTGCCGGGTCCGGCGGCGTAGCGGCGGCGAGCTCCGCGGCCATTTCGCGAAAGTATTCCGGACCGAGCACGCCCGGTGTGAGGACGCAGAGGCATCTTGCCGCAGCTTTGCTGCGGTTGTCGAACCCGTGAACGACGCCGCGCCGGATGAAGATTGTGTCGCCGGGCCCGATGTCCACCACCTTGCCGTCGACGGTGAACGTCACGACGCCGGAAAGCCCGTAAATCGTCTCGTCCCAATCGCGATGATAGTGCGGCACCGGCATGCGTGCATCGGGCGGGCAGGTCATCTCGAACATGTCGAGGCCGCCCGCAGTATCATGCTTGCTGCGCAGGAAACGCAGCTCGAGCGAACCGACGCGGATGTCTTCGGGCATGGGTGCCTCTCTTCCGGATGGGAGTGGTCGCGCCGCTCCAGGGCTTTTTGTATGGCGCCGAATTCTTTCGCGCCAACGCCGGACTTGGCTGGCGGAGGGAGAGGGATTCGAACCCTCGATACGGTTTCCCGTATACACGCTTTCCAAGCGTGCGCCTTCAGCCGCTCGGCCACCCCTCCGGATCGAAACCGGGCCGGCACTATAACCAAGGCCGCCGGCGGGACAATCTCGCCGCCGCCCCGACGGCGGCCCGGCAGCTGCCGCGATGATGTAGGAGGGCGGATGCCGGGCGGGAAGGAGCGCGGGCGGCCCGCAACGCGGCAATGGCGGGCGATCGTCCGCGTCCGGCGCGCGTCGCGATGCCAGTTGAACCGCGGCAGCGAGCGGAGTAATCGACCCTGAGAGGTCTCCTGCGGGCGGTCGAGCGGCCCGACCCCTGGCCGGAGACATGCCCGACAGAGCAGATCGAGGCGCGCCCGGCCGACGGAACCAAGGCATGATCCGATTCTTGTTGCGTTTTCTCGGCCTGTGGATCCTCGCGGCGGCCTTCGTGTGGCTGGTCATCGACGGCACCAAGTCGATCGCCGGTAACGCCATCTATTTCACCCAGCTCGGCAAGACCTGGTACGAGCTCAACCCCAATTCGCTGCAGCTCTTGCAGCCCGCGATCGAGCGCCACGTCGCGGTCTGGCTGTGGAACCCGGTGATCCAGACGGTGCTGGAGCAGCCGACCTGGCTGGTGCTCGGCGTCACCGGATCGATCCTGATCCTGCTCGGGCGCAAGAAGAAGCCGCTGATCGGCTATGGGCGCGATTGAGCCGCGCCGGCGCGCTGGCCCAGCGCGACGAGCCGCTCGCCGCTTCGTGACCGCGGTCGGCCGCCATGGATGCCGCAGAGACCCCGTCCCGGCATTATATTGCGTAGGCTTGCCAGCCTGACCGCGAGAGGAGACCGTCATGTTCGGGTTCAAGAAGAAGCTGGAAATGCCGAGCCAGGAGGAGGCGCTCCCCGGCCGCTCGACGCCCATTCCGACCGCGGACCGCCATTTCGTCCTCGGCCGGCCGCTCCAGGGCCCCTACCCGCAGGGCTTCGCTCGTGCGCTGTTCGGCATGGGCTGCTTCTGGGGCGCGGAGCGCAAGTTCTGGGAGCTCGGCGATGGCATTTTCACCACGGCGGTCGGCTATGCGGGCGGGCTGACCCCCAATCCAACTTATGAAGAAGTCTGCAGCGGGCGCACCGGCCACAACGAGGTCGTGCTGGTGATTTTCGACCCGAGCCGGATCCCCTACGAGCGCCTGCTCAAGACGTTTTGGGAAAACCACGATCCGACCCAGGGCATGCGCCAGGGCAACGACGTCGGCACGCAATATCGCTCCGCGATCTACACGTTCGATCCGGCGCAGCGCGCGGCCGCGGAAGCGTCCAAGGCCGCCTATGCCAAGGCGCTGCGGGCGAAAGGCTACGGACCCATCACCACCGAGATCCGCGACGCGCCGTCGTTCTATTTCGCCGAGGATTATCATCAGCAATATCTCGCCAAGAACCCGATGGGCTATTGCGGGCTCGGCGGCACCGGTGTGAGCTGCCCGGCGGGCATCGCGGTGCCCGCGGAATAGACCTCGATCCAGACGACATAGGACGCAACCAGCCATCGGCGGTGGGTCGTCGGTCCTGCGGTTCCCTGCTAGGATATTTCCACAGGGGACCGGGGGAATTCGCCATGACCGCTGCAGCCGATGCACCGCAGGTGAACGTTCCGGCGCTGATCGACGAGCAGAAGATCGGCGCGTTCCAGATCCGCGTGGCCTTGTTGTGCGCCGCGGTCGTCTTCATGGACGGCTTCGACGCGCAGGCGATCGGCTATGTGGCGCCGACGCTGAGCAAGGCCTGGAGCCTCAAGCCCGGAGAGCTGGGCCCGGTATTCGCCGCCGGCCTGTTCGGCCTCATGCTCGGCGCGCTCGTGTTCAGCCCGCTGGCGGACCGGATCGGGCGCAAGCCGGTCATCGTTTTCTGCACGCTGTGGTTCGGCATCGCCTCGCTGCTCACCGTCACCGTGGAATCGACGACCAGCCTCCTGGTGTGGCGGTTCATCACCGGCCTGGGACTCGGCGGCGCCATGCCCAACCCGATCGCGCTCACCTGCGAATACGCCCCGCAACGCAGCCGCGCCACGATGATCATGGTGATGTTCATCGGGTTCTCGCTGGGCTCCGCGGTCGGCGGGGCGATCGCCGCGCAGCTCGTGCCGTCCTACGGATGGCAGAGCGTGTTCTGGCTCGGCGGCATCTTTCCGCTGCTGCTCGCGCCTGTGCTGATCTTCTGGTTACCGGAGTCGATCCGGTTGCTCTCCCTGCGAGGCACCCGGGACGACTACGTCGCCGGGCTCATCCGAGCCATCAACCCGGCGCTCAAGTTCGCGCCCGGCACCCGGTTCGTCGCGCCGGAGGAGCACCCGGAAGGATTTCCGGTCGAGCACTTGTTCACCGAGGGACGAGCGCTGGCCACCGTGCTGATCTGGGTGATGTTCTTCACCAATCTGCTGGTGATCTATTTCTGCGCGACCTGGCTGCCCACCGTCATCAACAACACCGGAGTTTCGGTGCGGCTCGCGATCATCGCCACCGCATTGTTCCAGGTCGGCGGCATCGTCGGCACGCTCCTGCTCGCGGTTCTGATCGAGCGCTTCGGTCCGTACCGGGTGCTGGCGGGCGCATATTTCGCCGCCGCCATCCTCATCGCGGCCATCGGACAGGCGGGTTCCGTGATCGAGCTCATCATTCCGGCGGTGTTCGGCGCGGGATTCTGCGTGGTCGGCGCGCAGATCGGCGCCAATGCGCTCACCGCGACGTTCTATCCGACCTTCATCCGCTCGACCGGGGTCGGCTGGGCGCTGGGCATCGGCCGCATCGGTTCCATCATCGGGCCGCTGCTCGGCGGCATGATGCTGGCGTGGCAATGGCATATCCCGACTATCTTCTTCGCCGGGGCGGTCCCGGTGCTGATCGCCGGGTGCGCCGTGTTCGCGATGGGGCAATTGCCAAAAATCGCCAAGCACCAAGGGCCGTCCGCGGTGCCCGCGACGTGACCCGATACGGCCCGCTCGGCGCGGCCATGGTTGCGAGCATCCCCGCTCGCTCATGGCTGGCCTGCGGCAATCCGCGTTGAAATTGCCGCGCGGCAGGCCGATCTCTAGGCCTTCGCACCCCGAACCATTCGCCGTTCCGGATCCGGTAATCCGCACAGCCCCGACAGCCTTGCCAATGCGCATTTCGCGATGAATTCCCGCCCCGCGGTCGCCCCGCAAATATTGCTCGATCACGCCGCCGTGCGCACGATCGTGCTCGGTATTCTGCTGGCGATGCTGCTGGGCGCGCTCGATCAGACCATCGTCGCCACGGCGCTGCCGACCATCGGGCGCGAGCTGGGCAACGTCGAGGAGCTCTCCTGGGTGGTCACCGCCTATCTGCTGACCGCCACGGCCGTCACACCGCTGTACGGGAAGCTCAGCGACATTCACGGCCGGCGCGCGATGCTGCTGGTCGCCATCGGCGTGTTCGCGCTGGGGTCGATCGCCTGCGCGCTGGCGCCGAGCATGGCGGTGCTGATCGTTGCGCGCGGACTGCAGGGGCTCGGCGGCGGAGGCCTGCTGTCGCTGGCGCAGACCATCGTCGCCGACGTGGTCCCCCCGCTCGAGCGCGGCCGCTACCAAGGCTACATCGGCGTGGTGTTCGCATCCTCGAGCATCGGCGGCCCGGTGCTCGGCGGCTTCTTCGCCGAGCACCTGCACTGGTCGCTGATCTTCTGGATCAACCTGCCGCTCGGGCTGCTGGCGTTTCTCATGACCAACAGCGTGCTCAAGCGCCTGCCGCGCTACGAGCGGCGGCATCGCCTCGATCTTGCCGGCGCGGCGCTGATGGTGGCGGCGACCACCGCACTGCTGCTGGCGCTGACCTGGGGCGGCACGCGCTACCCGTGGTTCTCGTCGCGCATCGTCGGCCTGCTCGCGGCATCGGCGGCGTTCTGGCTGATGTTCGTCGTCCGCCTGATGACCGCGCGGGAGCCCTTCCTGCCGCTCCCGGTGCTGCTGAACCGGGTCGTCGGCATCGGCACGGCGTCGGTCACTTTCGTGTTCGGCACGATGATCGGCTTGACCATCTTCGTGCCGCTCTATTTCGAAGTGGTGCTGGGGCTGAGCGCGAGCGAATCCGGCCTGGCGCTGATTCCGCAGCTCGCCGGAACCGTCGTGGGCTCGACCGCCGCGGGCCGCGCCATGACGCACATGCGCCGTTACAAGCGAATGCCGATGGTCGGCCTCGGGCTGGCGATCGCCGCGCTGGCGGCAATGGCCTTGGCGCCGACGGCGCTGCCCCTCGCGGCGATCTGCGCCTTGCTCGGGCTGGTCGGCATCGGCATGGGCACGCTGTTTCCGGTCACCACGGTCTCGGTGCAGAATGCGGTGCTGCCGCATCAGCTCGGCACCGCCACCGGCGTCATGAACTTTTTCCGCTCGCTCGGCGGAGCGCTGATGGTCACGGTGTTCGCCGCGATCGTGCTGGGCGGGAGCGGGACCCAGGGCAGGCCGAGGGTCACGCTGGAAACGCTGGCGAGCGACCTGGGCAATGCCGGCACCAACCTCGGCGGGGTGTTCCGCTGGGTCTTCGCGGCGGCAGCGTGTTGCCTTGCGGTCGGGCTCGTCTGCCTGCTGCTCATGGAGGAGCGGCCGTTGCGCGGCCGACAGCCGAGCGCGAGCACTCCCATCGCCGCGGAATAGCTTCGGGCCTGGCTCAACTCGAGCGCAGTAGAGGCGTCACGAGCCGTTCATCTCGCGCAATTCGCTGATGAACACTTCCGGGATCAGCAGCGTACTCGGCGTGCGCAGCCCGAGTTCCTGCGCCAGCTCCGCCGCGAAATCATTGCAATTGTTCAGAAGCGCGTTCCACAGCTGGGTGTTGGCGCGGAGCCGGTGGATCATGGCGGTGATTTTCGCGAATTCCTCGACGGTCAAGATCCGCAGATACGCCTCGGTTACCGGATCGGTCAGATCGTCCTGGACCGCCTCCACTGTCGCGGGCACCGGCAACACGTGTCCGAGCATGAAGCCGACCGGACCACCCTCGGGGTAAAGCCCGGCGTAACGCACGTCGGTGCGCTTGCCGCGGCTGTCGATCTGGCCATAGACCACATAGGTGTGGCCATAAAAACCGGTCCGGGACCGGAATTCGACGAAATATCGCACCGCGTGGAGCCGGGCGGCTTGCGGTTCCGGCCTCGCTTGCGATGCGCGCGGGCCCGTGCTGGCGGCCGGGCCGGATTGCAGCGACAATTGTGCCCCCGCCTCGTGACGGTCGCTCGCGCCGAGCGGCGCCGGAACCATCAGGAGCGCGAACGCGATCGCCCCGAATACGAACGACCCGAGTTTCTTCCCCAAATCCCGTCCCCGTCCGCGGTCCGGTGATGCCGGTGGGCCGGCAGGCTGTATCGGTCCGGCTAGCCGCCGAATCCGGCATTTCTTTTCTCACGCGCGGCCCCCCGGGGCAAGCGCGGCACCGCCCGCGACCGGCAGGCGAGATTCCGATATGGTTGACGGCGGGTTGCCGGCGCGCTTTTCGCGGCGATTGTAAGGCCCGGACGGAAATGCTACGGCCCAGCCGGCCAGCCGCAAGGATGGCCTCGGCAGCGGAGCTCAACCGAGGCTGGACGGGTCTGGCGCGGATCCCCGGAGGCAGCCGATGTCGCAGAAAACCCGGCTCAAGGTGCGGGTCGATCGCGCGCGTTGTCAGGGACATGCCCGCTGCAACGCGCTCGCGCCGGAGCTGTTCGACCTCGACGAACTGGGCAACGCGCGCGAGATCGGCGACGGCAGCGTGCCGGCCGGACTCGAGGACAAGGCCTGGCTGGCCCGCGCGAACTGCCCCGAGCTCGCCATCGACGTGATCGAGGAGCAAGACGGATGAGCCCCCGGCCACCGGTCAACGATTGGGAACGCGATTTCGATCATCTCGACCCGCGCTGGATCGAGAACCCCTATCCGATTTGGGACGAGTTGCGCCGGCACTGCCCGATCGCGCATACCGATCGCTTCCAGGGCGTGTATTTTCCCAGCCGCTACGAGGACGTTCGCGCCGTCGCCTACGACACCGAGCATTTCTCCTCGCGCCGCATCGTCGTGCGCGAGACCGCGCCGCCGCGGCAGCCGGCGCCGCCGATTACCTCCGATCCGCCCCACCATCGGCCGGCCAAGACCGCGCTGCTCCCGGCGTTCACGCCGGAGGCGATCGGCCGTCACGAGCCCAGGACGCGCGACATCTGCCGCGAGCTGCTGGATCGTGTCGCCGGAAAACCGGGCTGCGACGCGGCGGTCGACTACGCGCAGGAGATTCCGGTGCGCGTCATCGCGCATATGCTCGGCGTCCCCGAGCAGGACGGGGACCTGTTCCGCAAGTGGATCCACGAGGTGCTGGAGCTCGGCATCACCGACGACCAGGCCCTCGCCCGCGCCAGCGCGGAAATGACCGCGTATTTTTCCGAACGCATGACGGACCGCCGCACTTCCCCCCGCGACGATCTGATCAGCTATTTCGTCCGTGCCAGGATCGACGGCGAGCTGATGACCGAGCAGCACATCAACGGCACGCTGCGTCTGCTGCTGATTGCGGGCATCGACACCACCTGGAGCGCGATCGGCTCCTGCCTCTGGCATCTGGCCAGCCACCCCGCGGACCGCGAGCGACTCCTCGCCGAGCCCAAGCTGATGCCGTTCGCGGTCGAGGAATTTCTGCGCGCTTATGCGCCGGTGACGATGGCGCGCGAAGTTGTAGCCGATACCCAGGTCAACGGCTGCCGCTTCAAGGCCGGGCAAATGGTGCTGCTGTCCTTTCCGGCCGCCAATCGCGACCCCGCGGTGTTCTCCGATGCCGATCGCGTGGTCATCGACCGCAAGGAGAATCGTCACGCGGCGTTCGGGCTGGGCATTCACCGCTGTGTCGGATCGAACCTCGCCCGCATGGAGATCCGGGTCGCGCTCCAGGAATGGCTGGCGCGCATTCCGGCGTTCCGCTTGGATGCGAACGGCGCGGTCAAATGGTCCGAGGGGACGGTGCGCGGACCGCGCCGCCTCCCGGTGCTGTTCGGGTGAGCGAGCCGCGACGTTCGTCGCCCGCCGCGGCCCGATGGTGCACGGGGCGCCCCGGAGCTACATAGGCGCCGATGCACGATATCGGCCAGGCTTTCCTCACCGCGATCGGTCTCATCCGTAGCTTGGACCCGGAGCTGATCGGGATCGTCACCCTGTCGCTGCGCGTCAGCCTGTCCGCGGCCGTGATCGCCATGGTGGTCGGCGCGCCGCTCGGCGGCGCGCTGGCGGTCAGCCGGTTCCGCGGCCAGCAGGCCGTCATCGTGCTCGCCAATGCGCTGCTCGGCCTGCCGCCGGTGGTGGTCGGGCTGTTGATCTACCTCATCCTGTCGCGCTCGGGACCGCTGGGCTTTCTCGGCCTGCTGTTCACGCCGACCGCCATGATCATCGCCCAAATGCTGCTCGCCACGCCGATCGTGGTGGCGCTCGTGCACCGCGCCATGGCGGTGCTGTGGGCGGAATACGGCGACGGGATGCGGGTCGACGGCGCCTCCAAAGGCCGCAGCGTCCGCGAGTTGTTCGTGATCGGCCGCGGCGCATTGCTGACCGCGTTCCTGGCGGCATTCGGCAGGGCGATTGCCGAGGTCGGCGCGATCATCATCGTCGGCGGCAACATCCGCGGTTTTACCCGCACCATGACCACGGCGATCGCGCTCGAGACCAGCAAGGGCGACCTCGCGCTGGCGCTCGGCCTCGGGCTCATCCTGATCCTGCTCAGCGTGATGGTGAGCGCCGCGGCCTTCCTGCTCGCCGGCTGGACCGCGAGGCGTTGAGCTGCCCCGTCACGGCTGCGCGGGCTTTGGAAGCCTGGATACTACTGGGCCGAAGCTGACCATATTGCAGCCGCCTGTTTGCCAGGTCGCGCACTCATGAACCGAAGCGGACCGGCAACTTGGCCAACGTCCGCTTTCGAGTGCATTGCCGACTCAAGTTAGACATCGAGCCAAGGCCGGAATGTGCCGAAAGGCGACATCCCGTGATCCAGTAGTGAACTCGGGATGCCCATCATCGGAGGCCCGCCAGGCGCGAACGGGAGTTGGGCGAGCCCATGCACCCCTGCCTCTGTTCGGTGTAGAATACCCGCCCAGAGGGTACCGCCATGGCCACTCCGGGGCAGAGCACCGAGCGCCGACTGGCAGCCATCCTGGCCGCTGGGATGGGGCGGCGGGATTTGGTCAGGCTGATGGGCTGTGTCGCGCTTTCGTGGCCGCTTGAAGCCAGCGCGCAGCAGCCCACCAAGGTTTGGCGGATTGGATTTCTAGGCGGAGCATCGCGGCCAGCTTCATTCGACGTGGCTCCATGGAGTGGATTCCTGCAAGGGATGCGCGAATTGGGCTACGTCGAGCGAAAGAATTTCATCATGGAGTGGCGCTTTGCGGACGGAAGATATGAACATTTCCCCGAACTGGCTGCCGAGCTGGTTCGGCTGAACGTTGATGTCATAGTGGTCCCACCGAGTGTCGCCTTGCGCGTGGTTCAGCGGGCGACGATCGCAATTCCGATCGTCGCGGCTAACGCATCCGATCCCGTTGGGCAGGGCTTGGTTGCGAGTCTTGCGCGCCCGGGCGGCAACATCACCGGACTGGTCACTTCCACGGATGACACTTCTCCCAAGCAACTCCAATTGTTATCAATGGTTGTGCCCAACTTAGCTCGGATCGGCCTCCTCGTTAATCCGGACAACCAATCTACGACGGCGAAGGCTATTCAGGTCGCGGCTCGGAGAGTCGATCTGACGTTGCTCACGACGCACGCCCGAGATCCTCAGGACATCGAGCGTGCATTCACCACCTTCAGTCAGGAGCGGGTTGAAGCGATCATAGCTCCCCCTGACGCGTTCATGTTCCAGCAGCGACGACTGCTAGCCGAATTAGCGCTTGGGGCTCGGTTGCCATCGCTATTCTTTCAGCGCGATTATGTGGAGGTCGGCGGCCTGATGAGCTACGGCGAAAGCCTCAAGGATTTTTATTACCGCGCCGCATCTTACGTGGACAAGATCTTCAAAGGTGCAAAGCCGGCCGATTTGCCGATGGAGCAGCCCACAAGATTTTTCCTAGTGATCAATATCAAGACTGCGAAGCAGCTTGGCCTCGGAATTTCGCCGGCGCTGCTCTCCCTCGCCGACGAAGTGATCGAATGAGGCGACGGGAGCTCATCGCCGGGCTCCTGCCGCTGCGCGCCGACGAGGTGATCGAATGAGGGGGCGCTCGCATGTCGGCTGTAGGGTCAATCGCGTCGCTTTCGCGATGCCCGCGCAATGTCCGGTCAGCGGGCAATTTCGGAAATGCCAGTTCGGTGTTGAAGGTATCCGGATTGGCGTGATTAAGGCCTCGAAACCGGGGACTCGAATCATGCGATATGAACTCACGGATTATGAATGACCGCCATCAGGGCTTTCCTCTCGAATAGACCACGTGGCGTGCCGCGCGTGGATGACCGCCGTGGCGCAGCCCTTGGCATCCGGTGCACCATGGCGCGACCGGCCGTAGAGCTTGGCCCCTATGCGACCTGCTACAATCACGAGCCCTTGGCGCCGTCCGCATCGGGAAAGAACAGCTGCTCACCCCCGACCTTATAGGCGGCGATCGTTCGCTGGCCTTGCGGTGAGATGAGCCAGTCCACGAAGGCCTGCCCTTGCGTCGTCTTCACGTTGGGGTGCTTTGCCGGATTGACCAGCATCACGCCGTATTGATTGAACAACCGGCGGTCGCCTTCCACCAGGATCGAAAGCTCGCCGCGGTTCCTGAACGACAGCCAGGTCCCGCGGTCGCAGAGCAGATAGGCATTGGCGGCCGCCGCCATGTTGAGCGCGGCGCCCATGCCCTGGCCGATCTCGCGGTACCAAGCGCCTTTGGCCGAGCCGATATCGATGCCGGCATCGTGCCAATAGCGCAGCTCCGCGGCGTGGGTGCCGGAGCGGTCGCCGCGCGAGATGAACGGCGCCTTCGCGGCCGCGATCTTGCGCAATGCTTCGAGCACGTCCTTGCCGCCGGCGATCCGCGCGGGGTCGCTGTTGGGACCGATCACGACGAAGTCGTTGTACATCACGTCGAACCGCTTCACGCCGAAACCCTCGGCGAGAAATTTCTCTTCCGCCGCCTTGTCGTGGACGAACACCACGTCGGCGTCGCCGCGCCGGCCGATGTCGAGCGCCTGGCCGGTGCCGACGGCGACCACGTTCACGCGGATTCCGGTTTTGGCGGTGAACTGCGGGAGCAGATAGCCGAACAGGCCCGATTGCTCGGTGGAGGTCGTCGAGGCGACCGTGATCGAGCGCTCCTGCGCGAGCGCCACGGAAGCGACCAGCAGGCCGGCAAGCACGGCCAGGGCGAACCATCGGCGTTTCATCGCGATCCCCGCAGCGTGGACAGGTTGCGGAATGCGCAACCTACCGAACGCTCTGCGAGACCGCGACCGGGCATATTGGCGCGCATCGGGTCGACCAATGCGCCTGCACGGGCAGGCATCGGCAGCTTCCCTTGCGGCGGATAATATGGTGGATTCTCGCGCCGATCCGCCGTCGATCGGCGGGGACGGAGGTTCCGATGCCGGACGCGAGCTGGATGATCAAGGGCCGCGAGTTCGCCCACTGCAATTGCGCCTACGGCTGCCCCTGCCAGTTCAATGCGCTGCCGACATACGGCGATTGCAAGGCGGTGGTCGGCATGCAGATCGACGAGGGATATCACGGCTCGACGCGGCTCGACGGGTTGCGGGCGGTGAGCATCCTCAAATGGCCCGGCCCGATCCACGAAGGCAAGGGCGAAGCCAGCACGATCATCGACAAGCGCGCAACCGCGGCGCAGCGCGAGGCGCTGCTGCGCATTCTCGGCGGCCAGGACACCGTGCCCGGCGCCACGGTGTTCCAGGTGTTTTCCACGACGTTCGAAAAAGTCCACGATCCGATCTTCGCCGACATCGAGTTCGAGGTCGACGTGGACGCGCGCAGGGCCCGCCTGAAGGTCGCGGACCTGGTCGAGGCGCGCGGCGAGCCGGTCCGCAATCCGGTCACGGGCAACGAGCACCGCGCCCGCTTCGACATGCCGAACGGCTTCGAGTTCGCGGCAGCCGAAGTGGGCCGCGGCTGGGCCAAGACCAAAGGCGCGATCCGGCTCGAGCTCGGGGATTCCCACGCGCATTTCGCCAATCTGCACCTGTGCCAGACCGGCGTCATCCGCTGAAGCGAATGGCGGAAGGATCGCTGGAGATCGTGCTGCGCCGCGACCGCGCGGTCGTGGCAGGCGCGCTCGCCGTGCTCACCGCGTTCGCCTGGGCCTATGTACTGTGGCTGGCCTTCGGCATGAGGATGCCGGCCGCCGAGGCAAGCGGCATGCCCATGGGCGACATGGGCGCCATGCTCGCACCGTCGTTGCGGCCGTGGAGCGCCGCCGAGTTCCTGTTCGTGCTGACGATGTGGGCGGTGATGATGGTCGGCATGATGACGCCGTCCGTCGCCCCGATGATCCTGATCTATGCCCGCGTGGCCAGACAGGCGGCGCTGCAAGGACATCCGTTCGCGCCCGCCGGATGGTTCGCGGCCGGCTATCTGCTGTGCTGGGCCGGCTTCGCGCTCGTTGCGACGGGCGCCCAATGGGCGCTGGAGCGCGCGGCCGTGCTCGCGCCGATGTCGGAAGCCGCCGGCAGGATCGTGGGCGGGCTCGTGCTGCTGGCCGCGGGCCTTTATCAGCTCACGCCGCTCAAAACCGCGTGTCTGTCGCAATGCCAGTCGCCGCTGTTCTTCATTCACCGCCACGGCGGATTCCGTGCCGATGCGCCCGGATCGTTCCGGCTCGGGTCGACGCATGGTGCCTATTGCGTCGGATGCTGCTGGGCATTGATGACGCTGTTGTTCGTCGGCGGCGTCATGAACGTGCTGTGGATCGCCGGGCTCACCGCGCTGGTGCTGCTGGAAAAATTGTCGCCGCCCGGGCGGACCTCGCCGGTGCTGGTCGGTTGCGGCTTGGGCGCGGTCGGATTGTGGCTGATCGCCACTTCGGGATCAATTCCAGCTTTGGGATGAATAAGCGGGCGCGCCGCAGTCAGCGGCCGTAAAGGCCGGTCAGCGTCGCCTTGGTCAATGTATGGGCATTCAGGTTGAAACCGACGAGCGCCGCCGAGGAGGTCTCGTCGACCGGAAGCTTGTCGACATCGACGGCGAAAATGGTGAACACGTAACGATGCGGCTTGGCGCCCTGCGGCGGGCAGGGCCCGCCGTAGCCTACAGTGCCGAAATCGGTCCGGGTCTGGATCGTGCCCGGCGGCGCCAAGCCCATCTTCGGATCGCCGGCGTTGCGCGGCAGGAACGTGGTCGTCGGCGGGACGTTGACGATCACCCAATGCCACCAACCGCTGCCGGTCGGGGCGTCGGGATCATACAGCGTCACCGCCAAGCTTTTCGTCGTGCTCGGCGCCCCGCTCCAGCGCAGCTCCGGCGAGATGTTGGTGCCGTTGCAGCCGAAGCCCCGGTAGACCTGCTCGTTCTGAATGGTCGCGCCCGGCGCAATCTCCGGGCTCGTCAGGCTCAGGCCGGCAACGGCGGACGCCGCGCGGGCGCCGGTCTTGAGTCCGGGCACCGCAAGACCGTGCGGATAGTACGCCAGGAACACATAGGCCGCGGCGAACAGCAATCCGGCGAGAATGGCAGCCCAGAGCCGGTGCCTGAAGATCAGGACGTTGCTCAGCAGCGCCGCCAGGAACGCGATCGCCGAGAGCAGGCCCACATGGGTCCAGTCCACCGTCGTCCAATCAAGCGGTACGTTCGGCATGTTGCGCCTCCCCAATGCCCCATCACCGGCGAAACATACCGGTCGCTTTCCACTGTAGCGAAAAACCGGCCGTGGGGCGACAGGCGCGAGTCAAAAATATTCGACATGCGTGTAAGCGCGGTCGCCGGCCGGGATGCGGGCGCGGCATTGCCGGGCATTGCCGCGCGCCGGGGGCGTCGGGTGGTCCCCGCGCGGGCGAGGCGGCACGTTCAGGCGAACTCGACGCCGATCTCGTTGCCCAGGCGCCAGACCACCCGGCACTCCCGACGCTCGGTCCGGGAGCCGGTGAGCAGCAGAACGAATTGATCCGGAATCACGATGCCCTCGGCATAGAGCCTTGCGCCTCCGTCCGAGATGTCGGTGACGAGACAGTCTCGCGGCAGCGAGCCGGCCGATTGGATCTTGGCCACGCGATTGATGCTGTGGCGCTCGTGCCGACGTCTCTCCTTCAACATGGCATTTTCAACCGCTGAATACAGGACCGCGGCCCTAACCTAGCCGCAAAGTGGTTCAGAAATCCTTAGTGCCCGGACCCGATGCGGCGCGGGCGGGGCCCGGGCTTTGATCGTTGGCCCGGCGCCGTCCCGGGGATTAGAGTCTCGGCCGCGGCTCGGTGGCCCGGCTTCCATCCGCTAGCGGACAGGTAAAGCTCGATGCGATTGCTGATCCCGACTTGCGCAATGTTGTCGGCCGGATACGCCCAGGCCGCCACGATCTCCGTACAATCCGCAGGATCGGACAAGCCCGCGGTTGTCGTGGTGCAAGGCACCTTGGGGGCCTCCGACGGCGAGCGGTTTTTCACGAAAATCGCCCCGCTGGCGACGGCCATGGTCCGCTTTCAGAGCAACGGGGGCAGCGTGGTAACGGGAATCCAGATCGGAGAAATGATCCGGTTGAAGGACTTCCACACCCTCGTGCCCACGGGCGCGCGATGCGCTTCCGCATGCGCGCTGGCATGGCTGGGCGGCACCCATCGGTTCATGGGACCGGGAGCGCGGATCGGGCTGCATGCGGCTTCTGATCCGAAATCGGGGCAGGTAACCGGCGTTGGGAACGCGCTTCTGGGCGCCTACCTCCATCGAGTCGGGCTTCCGTACTCGGCCGTCATCTACGTCGTGCAAGCTCGACCGGATTCCGTCATCTGGCTGAGCTTTGCCGACGCCAGGCGGCTTGGCATCGAAGTGACGCTGCTGAATTCCGCAGCAGGAAAGCTCGGCCCGGGGGTGCCGCCGCGACTTGGCGTTGCGGTCTCGGGCGGCTTCTCCGGCCCGGTTCGCCGGTAGCGATCCTTCCGCCGCGGCGCACGCGAAAGCCGGCTGCAATTCTTCTCCGCGTTCCCGGCCTCGGCGCTGGCGCCTAGGCGGCCGGGGAGAATTGCTGCTGAGGGCCGGCAACTCGGTTGCGCCCGCCGGCTTTTGCCCGGTAGAGCGCCTGGTCGGCGCGATCCAGCAGTGCACTCATGTCCTGTCCGGGGTCGAGGATCGACAGACCGATGCTCGCCGTCGCATGGATCGGCACGCCATCGACGCTGGCGGCAGCGGTCGCGAATGCACAGCGCAGGCGCTCCGCGACGAGCCATGCGCCCTCGTGGGACGCGGCCGGCAGCAGGATGGCAAATTCCTCGCCGCCCAGCCGGCCGACAAGGTCCGACGGCCTCAGATTGGCGCTCGCCGTTTTCGCAAAAATCCTCAGGACCTCGTCCCCCAAAGTGTGGCCGAACTGATCGTTGATCGATTTGAAATGATCCAGGTCGATCATCAGCAGAGCGACCGGACGATTGCTGGCCTGCAGCAACCTGGCGGCTTCCTGAAAGAAGGAGCGTCGGTTCGCGAGCCCCGTCAGCGGATCTTTGGTGGCCGCGGTCTTGTGGCGGAGCTCGGCGCGCTCCTTGGCCATGGCGAGCAGGATGAAGGCGGTCGAAATCGTCGCCAGCAGCGATTCGCTGCTGATCACGGTGAGCCAGGCGCTGGAGAACACATGGTCATCGGTCGGCCATGCCAGCTGGGCGATCGGCGGACTGCGCAGCAGGAACACCGCGCCGTTGGCAAACAGGATGAATATCGCCGGCCAGCGTGACAGCAGCCGTTCGGCCCGGCCCCGCCAGAATTCATAGGCCGTGAGCCACATGAACGTGGCGATGATGGCCGCACTGAGCGAGACGCGGAGGGCCGAAGCCTGCGCAAATTCGGAGAACTGGCACGCCAGCAGCCAGACCGTGGCCCCGGTGATCAGCGAGCCGGGCCGCGGGCCGCGGCCGTCGAAAATGCGCGCGCCGGTCCAGGTTACGGCGTACGAGCCGAACAAGATGACGTCGACGACGGTGATCGTGATGAAGTCGGGCAGCGCGCCGTACATTCCATAGAGCCCGATCGACAGCGATCGCAGCAGGTGCGCACAGCCCCACCAGGCGACGGCCCGGACCGCGGTGTTCTGCATCCACGAGAACAGCAGCAGAACCCCCAACATCGCCTCGATGTCGAGCGTGAGCAGAAACAGGGTCTTGAAATCGATGGACATACCCCGGCCCCGAGCATGCGGCTCTGCCCCGTTCTAGACGGCCATTGCCAACGTTCGGTGAACCGCATCGGTCGAATACCGCCCCCGTGCAGGCATGGTTCACGCCGCGTTGCTTCCCGCGCTAAAATTGCGAGAGACGGGAATTGCGAGGCGGAGCCGCGGCGAGGCCGATCATTGCCAGTGCGGCGGCCGGGTCTTTCGCACGGGGCAGCGCCTCGTGCGGCGCCTCCAGGCCGCCGATCGCGGGACCGATCCGATCGGCCGTTGTCAGAGCGGATCTTCGCTCGCCCATGCGCAGCTCAGTGCGACATAGCTTCCTGCGATCACAACAGGAGCGCGGGCGCGGCGTTGTTCTGCGCGGCTTCGATCGCGAGCAGGCGCAGCTTGGTCGCGACCCCGCCGTTCGCCGAAAAGCCGCCGGGCTTGCCGCCGGCCGCGAGCACGCGATGGCACGGCACCAGGATCGGAACCGGATTTCTGCCGAGCGCCTGCCCGACCGCGCGCGCCGAGCGAGGCGCGCCGAGCCGCGCCGCGACCTCGCCGTACGAGAGGGTGGCGCCCGGCGCAATCGTGCGTGCGACCTCGTAGACGCGGCGATGGAACGGCGGCACGCCGTCCAGGTCGAGCACGACGGCGGAAAGATCGAGGCGCTCGCCGCGCAGCAGCGCGGCGATGCCCTCGAGTGCGCGCGCGACGGCGGGCGGCGGCGGCGCTTCGCGCGCGTGCGGTACGCGCCCGACGAGACACGCGCGCGTGTGCCGTTCGTCCGCCTCGGGAAGCTGCACGGCGAGGACGCCGCGCCCGCTCCACGCGATGGCGCAGCGGCCGATCGCCGTGTCGAACAGCGTAAATCCATGGGCAATCATGCTGCGATCCTAGCTCCCGCGGCGCGCGCCGCACTTGGAGAATCTTGCCGCCGGGGCTCCGGCGCCGCGGTGCCACCCCATGGTCCTTATGGTACCATAGGTTGCCTGCGCTCGACTGCGCGGTGGGTTCGGATCGCGCCGCACAGATATGCGCGCCGCCGGCCCGGAGGGCGGGGATGAAGGCAGCGCCGATCGCGGCTTTGACGGCTTGCGCGCTTCTCGCCGGATGCGCCGGGTACTCGTACAGTGTCGACTGGCTGTTGGGCAGGGTGCCGCCGGCCCCGCCCGGGCCGAAATCGCTGAGCGGCATTCTCGACTTGAATTCCGAGCCGCAGGGCGCGCAAGCGGCGGTTTCGCTCGGCGCGACCTGCCAGACCCCGTGCTCGCTGGAAGTGACGGCCGAGGCGCCGTTCACCGTGACGTTCGCGCACGAGGGCTATGCGCCGGATACGGTCGCGGTGAAGATCCAGCCCGGGGTGCAGGGCGTGTCCGACCCGAAATTCGCGCCGAACCCGGTGTTCGCGCAGCTCGCTCCGGTCGCGCCGCCGCCCAAGCCCGCCGCGCCGGCGAAGAAGAAGCCGCCGCCGAAACCGTGAATGGCGGGCGCAGCACTCGAGCCGACCAGCGCGGGTCAAGCAAAAGTTCGATGAACCGACATTTTCACCGCGCAGGCGCGCTTCATCTTCGGGCACCGCCTTGCTCGGCGGCATCGACGTGATGGTGATTGCGATCGGGGTATTCGCGATCTTAGCCCGCATTCATCGCGACCCGGGGCCTTTCCTTGGTTGCTGACCCTTTTTCCCGATGGGGAACTTCGACGGCACGCATTGCCCGTCCTGGAGGACGGTGCCGGGCGGACATCCGCAGACGCAATCGGGGCCGCAAATAGCGGTGAGCTTAGCGACCACGGATAAACCAGTGTACGAATTGGGGAGGTTCCCAACTGTCACCGTTAGGTTGTTAAGCCCTGGGTAAAAACACGAAGCGGGGGGAGGAGCAAAAGGCGTGGGATTTGAAGGACTGCTGAAGCAATTAGAATTAGGAGGTGCGCAGTTGGCTAGAACGCATGTATTTAGGTACACCCTGCCGGTGTTGTCAGCCGCAAAGTTCCCAGAAAGCTCAAGACTCCGGTAGGACTTTGGGGGACAGGGCAAGTTGAAAACACGCGTGTAGGTATATTTCCCCCCTGCGGCGTGGGGAGCGGCAGTGACCGTTTGTGCGGGTTGGACCCAGTTACTGGGAAGGGCCGTCCAAGCTGCCAAAGACGTGGAAAACGGGTGAGGACCGCCGGGGGTTACGGTCCAATTCGGATCTGCGCCGCCAGGAGACAGTGTTGTACTCAAGTCGAGAGTCACAGGCTCTCCGGGTCGCGTACATGGCGGCAGCGAGAGGCCGGTGGGCCGGAAGCAGGCCAGCGTATTGACGAAGGTACATTTGACGTTGGGGTCGGCCTGGTCGATCGTTACCGTGTTGTCGCCGGGCTGGAACGCCCGATTGGGGTCGGCGCCGATAATGCTGACCACGCTCTTAGTATAGCTGCAGAAGATGTTGGTCAGTGCCCATCCCGGCGGCACCGGCTTTTCCGTAAACTTGTTGAACGCGTCGTGGCCTGTGATGTTGATGGTGTAGCATTGACCGTCCTTCAGCGGGAAGGGATTCGTCGGGATGGGATTCGGCGTGTACAGGGTGGTAAAGTCCTTTCCAGACGTTGCGGGCCAGCCGTTAGCCCCCGTGAAGTTGAACGACGTTCCCCACGGATCGGGCGATGGATTCGTCTGCTTGCAGATTGTGGTGGTAGCTTGGGTAGCTTGGGCCAGCACTTCCTGCGGAGGCACTGCAAGCGCCAGTGCACATCCGAAAAGAAAAACACGGGAAATGCGGTTGCGAAAACGCAACTGCCACAGCAATGTGGCCATGAAAGCCTCCCAGTCCCTCCGAAAATTGACCTATGAAGTCGTTTCCGCCGTGTCGATTTTCCCCAGATGACTCCCGAACTGGCGTGAATATTGGCACAGTTCCGGCCTTTCTGCAAGCTAGACGCGAGGTATGGGCGGCTTTCGCGCAGCTCGCTCCGGTCGCGCCGCCGCCCAAGCCCGCCGCGCCGCCGAAGAAGAAGCCGCCGCCGAAACCGTGATGAGCTGCGGGTCAGACGGATTGCCTAACTTCAGCATTTTCCGTCGTGCTTCTTCGCCACTTGAACCCTGATTCGATGGCAATCGTTCGCATAGGTATTGCCGTTGCATCCGCACACCGGCCGATAGAGCTGAAAACAAAGCTGTCGGAATTTCACGCAGGTTCCCCGCCGGTCTGCCAGCCCGCACTGCCCTGGATCCCGATCGCACCACAGCCCCGGAGCGCATCGGCCGCCGACAACGCCGTCGCACCGTTCGCCCAGCTTGGCGGCGTTTCCACCGTTCCCGCTACAAAACGCAAGCACGCTCGCCGCGGCAATGATCTGCAGTCTGGCAAACATCAGCGCCTCCGTGGCACATCTCCCATCCGGGCGTCGATCGGACGCGATAGAAGACCTGATGGGACGATGCGAGCCTCAGCTCATCCGGTTCAGTCGCAAGGAAGTGGCGCGCCCGACAGGATTCGAACCTGTGACCTCTGCCTTCGGAGGGCAACGCTCTATCCAGCTGAGCTACGGGCGCTGCGCGGCCGGCTTTTTGCAACCGGGCTCATGGAACCCGGGGCCGGGCGAACGCTATCCATAACCGAACGACCCCGGAGCGGCAATGCGGCGCGCCGCGGGCCGCATCGGGCAAAAAACACGCGCCTTGCCCCCGTGGTATGATCGCGGCCATCCCTAAGAAATCGGCGCGCCCGCCCCGGAGCGCTTGATAGGAGACAGCCCATGTCGCAAGCCGCCGAAAAGAAGAAAGTCGCCGCCGCGCCGGAGAAAGAAGCTGCGTTCAGCTGGGAGGACCCGCTCGATTTCGAGGGCGAGCTCTCCCACGAGGAACGCATGGTGCGCGACACCGCGCGCGGCTATGCCCAGGGGCAGCTGTTCCCGCGGGTGCTGAAAGCCTTCCGCGAGGAGCGGTTCGACCGCGAGATTCTCACCGAGATGGGTGGGCTGGGACTGCTCGGCTCGACCTTGCCGGAGCAATACGGCGGCGCGGGCTTGAGCTACACCGCCTACGGGCTCATCGCGCGCGAGATCGAGCGGGTCGATTCCGGTTACCGCTCGGCGATGTCGGTGCAGTCCTCACTCGTGATGCATCCGATCTTCGCCTACGGCTCGGAGGCGCAGCGCAAGAAATATCTGCCCAAGCTCGCGACCGGCGAGATGGTCGGCTGCTTCGGCCTGACCGAGCCCGACCACGGCTCCGATCCCGGCTCGATGGTGACGCGGGCGCAGCGGGCGCCGGGCGGCTTCGCCCTGACCGGCGCAAAAACCTGGATCAGCAATTCGCCGATCGCCGACGTGGCACTGGTGTGGGCGAAGCTCGACGACGTGATCCGCGGGTTCCTCGTCGAGCGCGGCACCGAGGGCTTCTCCACGCCGAAGATCGAGGGCAAGCTTTCGTTGCGCGCCTCGATCACCGGCGAGGTGGTGCTCGACGGCGCCTTCGTGCCGGAGGAGAATCTGCTGCCGAACGCCAAGGGGCTCGCCGGCCCGTTCGGCTGCCTCAACCGCGCGCGCTACGGTATCGCCTGGGGCGCGATCGGGGCGGCGGAATTCTGCTGGCACCGCGCCCGGCAATACGTGCTCGACCGCAAGCAGTTCGGCCGGCCGCTCGCCGCCAACCAGCTGATCCAGAAGAAGCTCGCCGACATGCAGACCGAGATCACGCTCGGGCTCCACGCGGTGCTGCGCCTCGGCCGGCTGATGGACCAGGGCAAGGCCGCGCCCGCGGCGGTCTCGCTGCTCAAGCGCAACAACTGCGGCAAGGCGCTCGACGTCGCGCGAATGGCGCGCGACATGCACGGCGGCAACGGCATCTCGGATGAGTTCCACGTCATGCGGGTGCTGGCGAATCTGGAGACCGTCAACACCTACGAGGGCACCCACGATATCCATGCGCTCATCCTCGGCCGCGCGCAGACCGGCATCCAGGCGTTCTTTTGATCCGACGACGGAAGACGGCCGGCGGACAAGCAACAACGGCATTGGGGTCTGTGACAGACATTTTGTTGAAGAAATTGTTTGACGCGCCCGGAGCCGCATACTCGTTTCCCCTCTCCCCTTGTGGGAGAGGGTGCCGAGCGGACGAAGTCCGCGAGGCGGGTGAGGGGTCACAGCAATTCTGATCGCTCCTACCCCTCACCCGGCTAGTTGCTCGTTCCACTCGCAACGAGCCACCCTCTCCCACAAGGGGAGAGGGTAAGCGCGTCTGCGGCTCGCCCTAAGCTAGCGTCCGCTCCGCCAGCCCTGCGAGCCGTTTCACCGTGGCGCTCCCCGGATCCGCGAGCGGGTCGAGCACGGTGAAATGATTGCCCGGCGCTTCCTCGCAGCGCGTCGTAACGCCGGCCTTGGCCCAGGCCTCGGCGATCTCGCGGCTCTGGCGCAAAAACTCGCGCGATTCCTGCGCGCCGACGATCACGTCGAGGGTGCGGCCCCGCGGCGCGTTCCAGAACAAAGGCGAGACCCGGCGCGCTTCCAGGAGATCGAGGCGCAGATCCTGGTTCATCGAGATGCCGATGAGCGGCGTCAAATCGAACAGGCCGGAGATCGCGCAGGCGGCCGGCACGGCGTCGGCCGGCATGCCGAGCTCCTTCCAGCCGGTCGCGAGCGCGCAGGCGGCCAGATGCCCCCCGGCCGAATGGCCGTACACGAACATGCGCTTGCCGAACCGGCGCCACAGGTGGAGGCAGGCCTGGCGGATTTCACCGACGATGTCGGCAATCCCCACCCGCGGGCAGAGATCATAGCCCACGACCGCGACCGAGATGCCGTGCGCGAGGAGCCCGTGCGCCAAATGGCTGAAGGTTTCCGGCTCGAGCGAGCGCCAATAGCCGCCGTGGACGAACATCGCGAGCCTGCCGGCGTCGGGCTCGGCGAGGAAGAGATCGATGATCTGCCGCGGCGTCTTGCCGTACGGGACTGCAAGCTCGGCGCGGCCCTGCGCCGTCATCTCCTCGCGGAACGCTGTTGCGGCCGCCCGCCAGCGCGCGAAGATTTGCGGATGCTCGGGCACCCGCGCCCGGTTGTTGTACTCGGCCTCGTAATCGATGTCGGTCGCGGTCATGGCGGTCTCCGCGCCTAGCGTGCGGGATCGCGAGCCGAGCCGCAAGCGCTGGAAACCTGATCGTTCGCGCCAGCATTGCGACACACGCGCTTTCCCTCCCCTTGCGGTCGGCGCCACCCTCTCCCGCAAGGGGAGGGGGCAAGGGAGCAAGTGGCAAGTGCGCGCAAAGCGGTCTATCTAGAGCGCGAAGGACGCGCCCATGAAGGTCGACGGCAAGCACCTGCGCACCATTTGGCTCGAGGACGACGGCGCCTCGGTCGGCATCATCGACCAGACCCGGCTGCCCCATGAATTCGTCACCGCGCGGCTCGTGACGCTCGACGACGCGGTCACCGCCATTCGCACCATGCAGGTGCGCGGCGCGCCCCTGATCGGTGCGACCGCCGCCTACGGGCTTTGCCTGGCGTTGCGGGTCGACGCCTCCGACGCCGCGATCGAGCGCGCCTATGCGGCGCTGTTTGCCGCGCGTCCGACCGCGATCAACCTCAAATGGGGGCTCGACGAGATCCGCGCCGCGGTCGGCGGGCTGGCCGGAGCCGCGCGCGTCCCCGCCGCCTATGCGCGAGCCGCCGCGATCTGCGAGGAGGATATTGCGATCAACCGCGCGATCGGCCGGCACGGCGTGAAGCTGATCGAGGCGATCGTCGCGCGCAAAGACCCGGGAGAACCGGTCGAGATCCTGACCCATTGCAACGCCGGCTGGCTCGCGACCGTCGACTGGGGCACCGCGACCGCGCCGATCTACACCGCGCACGAGCGCAACATCCCGGTCCATGTCTGGGTCGACGAGACGCGGCCGCGCAACCAAGGCGCGGCGCTGACCGCCTGGGAGCTCGGCAAGCACGGCGTGCCGCATACCGTGATCGCCGACAACACCGGCGGGCACCTCATGCAGCGCGGCCGCGTCGACCTCGTCCTCGTCGGCACCGACCGCGTCACCGCCAACGGTGACGTGTTTAACAAGATCGGCACCTATCTGAAGGCGCTCGCCGCCTTCGACAATGCCGTGCCGTTTTACGTGGCGCTGCCCTCGCCCACGATCGATTTCGCCGTGAGCGACGGCGTTGCCGAAGTGCCGATCGAGGAGCGCGCTCCCGAGGAGGTCGCGACCATGACCGGGCGCACCGCGGACGGGCGGATCGAGACCGTTACCATCATTCCTAAAAACTCGCGGGTCGCGAATTATGCCTTCGACGTGACCCCGGCGCGGCTCGTCACCGGGCTCGTCACCGAGCGCGGCGTTCTCGGCGCGAGCCGCGCGGCGCTTAAGGCCGCGTTCCCGGAGCGCGCCGGGACGGCGGGGGCCGCGGCGCCGCTGGTGCCGGGGGCGGCCGGGGCGCCGGTGCGGCCCGCCGCGGAATGACTTTTTTCGCTCAACCAGCAAGGGTTTGCGTAGCGCTGGAGCGAACGCGCTTCCCCTCTCCCCTTGCGGGAGAGGGTGGCGAGGCGGAGCGACAGCGAAGCCGAGCCGGGTGAGGGGTTGCTGTCTCGGCGCCGACTGCAGCGCTTGGCGCGCCCATTCTCGCCCGCCCTCGAAGCTGGCACTATCATCCCATGCGACTCGGGCTGGCGGAAGCTTCGGTGCCGATCGACGGGCGGCAGTCGCCGACCGCGCTTGCGGTAGCGCGCGGCACGGCGCGGCTGTTGTTCTCGCTCGGGCTGTCCACCGTGAGCGAGCTCGCGCTGGCATCCGGGCGGCGGGCCGACCTCGTGGCGCTGTCGGGCGACGGCGAGTTGTGGATCGTCGAGATCAAATCCTCGATCGAGGATTTCCGCGTCGATCGCAAATGGCCGGACTACCGGCTCGACTGCGACCGGCTGTTTTTCGCGACCGCGCTCGACGTGCCGCTCGCAATCTTTCCGGACGACGCCGGACTGATCCTCGCCGACGCCTTCGGGGCTTCGATCCTGCGTGAGGCGCCCGAGCACCGGCTCCCTCCGGCGAGGCGGCGGAGCATGATGCTGCGCTTCGCCCACGCCGCTGCCGGCCGCCTGCAGGCGCTCGCCGACCCCGGCGGGGGGTATGTGGGGGAATGATAGGGCAGGCGGGGCGGGCAGCCCGGCTGAATTACTGGCGGTTGACTACTTTCCCGGCATGTCGCAAAACTAGCATCTCGCTACGCTCTGCCGAACGCCCCCTCTCGCTCGCATAATCTGGAATTATGAACGCCGCCGCTCAGTACCTCTGGCAACCACTCTTGGAAGGCGCCGCCCAGACTATTACCGGGATGCTCGGGTCGTATGGCACAGCCAAGATAATTCAGAGATTGA
>Ga0153941_1000028_pt1 | contig 114856 bp, 99 predicted proteins | sample TSNJ025MetaG_FD_104733 | JGI IMG/M metagenome (GOLD analysis project Ga0153941, IMG submission 104733) | Attine ant fungus gardens microbial communities from New Jersey, USA - TSNJ025 MetaG | ecosystem: Host-associated > Fungi > Mycelium > Unclassified | place: USA: New Jersey, Brendan T. Byrne...
ATCATCCCGCTCGGCGCCACCGACAACGACATCGTCAACATGGCCGCTCTCGCAAGCTACGATATCGGTGCGTGACATGATTGTTCGTGGATGGCTCGCTCAGAAATGAGCGGGCCATTTTTTATGAAAAGACGGTGGTCGATAAAGGTGCTGTTGCGAGCAGGCGTTCGATCTCACCCATATCGGTCAGAGTTTCAAGCGTCGTAACCCGGTTTGCCAGCTCATCGACGACGGCCTTAGGCCATACCATCAGACCAAGATGGCGATATTTTGCAAGAAGTGCTTCGTCCGGTACGGGATTTGCCGGTGAACCGAGAGGAATCTCGACGCGATGCGTCAGGCGTTTTCCGTCCCGGGTGATGATCGTGACAAACGGCTCTTCATCCGGTTGCATGGCTTCATCGACATTCAGGACAATCCGGTCGAGAGCCTGAGAAATTCCGACATCGTTTCGCCGGTCGGCACTATAGGCGACAAGTCCCGCGGTGCCGCAAACCAGCCGCGCCGCCAGCGCGTAGGGAAGGCTCATCTGCGCCGCCGGTAATGTTGCCGTTTCTCGGCCCCCGCACATGCCATCAAGGAAACTGCTCAGTCGGACTTCAATTCCGGCAACCTCGCCAGCGTCAAGCCGATGAGTGTCAAACAACCAGTTGATGGCGTCTACTGCTGAATGGGTGCCACGACATGAGGCATGGGGCTTGATCGAGACCCGACCCATTTTCCAGTTTTCGCCAAGTTCCGCCGTCCAGGCAGCCGGGTCGGCGCTCTGTGGTGCGAAGGTGTTGGTGAATCCGCCCCACACATCGTCAAAAATCTGCTGTGGGCCTTTGAAGTTTTCCCGTGCGAGGAGGGCTGCGAGCAATCCGCCTTCCGCGGCTCGACCGGGATGAAGACGCTTGCTTTGTGCACCGTCGTGGATAAAGGCCCACAACCCTCCCGACGAACTGGCCGCAAGGCCGAGCGCGGATTGCATCTGCGTCACATCCAGGCCCAACAGATGGCCAACTGCCGCCGCTGCACCGAACGTGCCGCAGGTCGATGTCGAATGCCAGCCTGCGCCGTTATGGGCCTCGTAAGCGCCGCATGCTTCCAGGGCACGGCGTGCGATATCATAGCCGATGACGGTGGCGGTGATGAATTCCTCGCCGGTAACGGAGCGTTTGCAAAGTTTCAAAGCGGCAAATGCTGCCGGAATCACCACGGCACCTGAATGGTCGCAACCACCGGTATCGTCAAGCTCGAAGGTGTGGCATGCCATGCCGTTGGCCAGTGCGGCGTTACGTGGCCCTGCGAAGCGGCCGGTTCCCCAAAGCGGAATGTCACCGCCGCCTTCCGCCGCAGCAAACACTTCCGCCAGTTTTACTGTTTCATCGGACAAGGCCCCGGCTATGCCGGCTCCAAGGGTGTCGAGAATATGCCTCTTGGTCTTCTCGATAATCGGGCGAGGGATATCGTGAAATCTGGTTTCGACCGCGAAAATCGCGAGGCGTTTTGAAATCTCGCCATTTTTCATGGCACGGCTTCCCTTGGTTGGTGCAGTTCCCCTGTTTGTTAGAGCATGCCGCCAAAAAGGGGAACCCGCTTCCCGGCAAAACGTTGCCGCAGGAGATGGTTCGAAATGCACAGGCCGAAGTGAGCGGAAAAAACCGTTAACGAGTGGCAAGCGTGACAATATTCCTTATCGACGCTGTCGATTTCAGCGCACACCATCGCACCCGTTCGGTCGGTTCTTGCAAGAACAGCGTCATGTAGGCGGATTCATCACTTTATCGACCGAATAACTGAAGGAAGTTACGGCCAACCAAACTAGGAGCACGATTATGAAGGGTTTCGCAATGTTGGGTATCGGCAAAGTGGGCTGGATAGAAAAGCCCAGGCCGAAAGCTGGACCTCTGGATGCAATTGTTCGCCCGATTGCTCTGGCTCCCTGCACTTCAGACACGCACACCGTCTGGGCTGGGGCGTTAGGTGAACGTCACAACCTTATCCTCGGTCATGAGGCCGTGGGAGAGGTGGTGGAGGTAGGTTCGCTGGTCAAGGATTTCAGGCCGGGTGACCGGGTTATCGTGCCCGCCATTACGCCTGATTGGGGATCACTGGAAGCGCAGGGTTGCTGTTCGCAACATTCCGGCGGCATGCTTGGTGGTTGGAAATTCTCGAATTTCAAGGATGGGGTTTTCGCTGAATTCTTCCATGTCAATGAAGCCGACGCCAATCTTGCCCTGCTTCCGGCCAGCATAGATCCGGCCACCGCCGTCATGCTTCCGGATATGGTCGTCACCGGTTTCCACGGTGCCGAGCTGGCGGAAGTCAAGTTTGGCGATAGCGTCTGTGTCATCGGCATCGGTCCTGTCGGGCTCATGTCGGTTGCCGGTGCAAATACGATGGGTGCATCGCATCTCTATGCTGTCGGTTCACGTCCTAACTGTATCGAGCGCGCCCGCTATTACGGCGCAACCGATATCGTCAATTACAAGGATGGCGATATCGTCACGCAGGTGATGGACATGACCAATGGCAAGGGTGTCGACCGCGTCATTATCGCAGGCGGTGATGTCGATACATTTGATCAGGCAATCAGGATGCTCAAGCCCGGTGGTGCCATCGGTAACGTCAACTATCTTGATGGTGGCGATTACGTCAAAATTCCACGCCTGGAATGGGGCGTCGGGATGAGCCACAAGAAGATCAATGGCGGTCTGACACCTGGCGGACGCCTGAAAATGGAAAAGCTGGCCTCACTTATCGAAACCGGCAAGCTCGACCCGAGTAAACTGGTCACTCACAAATTCCACGGCTTCGAAAAGATCGAAGACGCTCTCATGTTGATGAAAGACAAACCGGCTGATCTTATCAAGCCGGTGGTTGTGATAGACTGAGCGATATAGTGAGAAGGCCCCGATTTCACTGAAACCGGGGCCTTTCCATATTCAAAAAATGTAAGCTTATGATCAGTTCAGCGGCTTGCCGTTGACGGCGATGGCCTTGATGGCGCTGGACTGCATGCCGTATTTCTCGACGATCTTGGTGTAGGTGCCGTCGGCAACCAGTCTCTTCAGGGCACCGGCGACCGCATCACGTAACTGGGTTTCCTTCTTGGGGAAGGCAATGCCCTGATACTGGGCGGTGATTGGCTCGCCGATAACCTTGTATGTGTCTGGCTCCAGTTTCATGATGTAGGGTAGCGTCTCGGAGCCTTGAACAGCGGCGTCGATGCGGGCCTGACGGAGCTGGGTGCGTGCGTCAGCCGAACCCTCGGTGCCGATGAACTTGATTGCGGGCTTGCCGGCCTTGACGCAGTTCTCTTCACTCCATGCGGCCACTTCCGCCGGGAACGAAGTGCGGCGTGAAGCGCCGATTGTCTTGCCGCAGAAATCGGTCAGGGTCTTGAACTCGCCTTCGCGCTTGTTCTGGATGAAGAACTGTGCTCCCGATGTCAGGTAATCGGCAAAGTCCATGATTTCCTGGCGTTCCGGGGTGTCGCTCATGCCGCTCATGATAACGTCGACGCGGCCGGTCTGCAGGGCGCTGGCCATCTGCTCGAACGACACTTCCTGCCAGTCGATCTTGACGCCGAGTTCCTTGCCGATCGCATTGCCGAGATCGATATCGAAACCGGTCAGTTCATTGGTCTGAGGATCCTTGTATTCCAGTGGCGGATAGTTCGGTGTCTGGGCGATGACGATCTTGCCCGCGGCCTTGATACGCTCGGGCAGCGCCTGAGCCTGGGCGGCGTTGACCGTCAGGGCAAGGGCTGCGGCTGAGAGGAGAAGACGAAACATCATTGTTGAGACCTTTCCGTTGGGGCGCTTTGCGGTGGTAGCAGCACGACAAAGGCGGCATTGGGGACATTTTGGGCAGGCGCAGATGAAAAAGACTTATGGGAGCGGCAAGCTTGCCGCCGCTCTTTCGTTGACAATCAGCCGCGAACTGCGGCCACGAAATCCTTGGTACGCTGTTGCTGCGGTTTTGAGAGAATTTCCGCCGCAGGGCCGCATTCGACGATCTCGCCGGCATCCATGAAGGCGACGCGGTTACCGACGTCGCGGGCGAAGCCGAGCTCATGGGTCACGACGATCATGGTCATGCCGGAAGATGCGAGGTTTTTCATGACGTTCAGCACTTCGCCGACCGTTTCCGGGTCGAGGGCCGAGGTCGGCTCATCGAACAACATCAGTTGCGGATTCATGGCGAGACCCCGGGCGATGGCGACGCGTTGCTGCTGGCCGCCGGAAAGCTCGTTGGGAAAAGCGTCGCGCTTGAATGAAAGCCCGACCTGCGCCAGAAGTTCCTCAGCCTTTTCCCTGGCTTTTGCCGGGTTCTGTTTCAGAACCTGGACAGGCCCCTCGATGATGTTCTGGATTGCGGTCAGGTGCGGGAACAGGTTGAATCGCTGAAACACCATGCCGATGGGGCGACGCTGGCGGGCGATATCCGGGTCGCGCAGCTCATAGAGCTTGTCGCCTTCGCGGCGGTAGCCGATCAACTGGGAATCGACCCAGATCGCACCACTGTCGATGCGCTCAAGCTGGTTGATGCAGCGTAGGAACGTACTTTTGCCCGAGCCGCTCGGCCCGATGATGCACACGACTTCGCCGCGTTCTACATCGAGGCTGACTTTCTTCAATGCCTGAAAATCGCCGAACGACTTGCAGACATCGACGGCTTTGACCAGGGGCATCAGCTCTTGCGTGAGGGAGACGGATGGGTTTGTCATGGCCGTCTCCTATCGCTTCTCGCCGCTGCCGGAGCCGCGGCCGAAATGGCGTTCAAGATACATCTGTCCGACACTGAGAATGGACACCACCACCAGATACCAGACGCTGGCGACAAGCAGCAGCTCCAGCACGCGGGAATTGGCGTAATAGATAGTCTGGGCACGGTGCAGGACTTCGGAATACTGGATGACGCTGGCCAGAGAAGTGAGCTTGACCATGCTGATCAGCTCATTGCCGATCGGTGGCAGGATCACCCGCATCGCCTGCGGCATCACGATGCGGCGCAGCATCTGAGAGCGGGTCATGCCGATGGCCTGTGCGGCTTCGTATTGACCGCGATCAACCGCGAGCAGGCCGCCGCGCACCACTTCGGAGGTGTAGGCGCCCTGCTGGATGCCGAGGCCGAGAAGAGCGGCAACGAAAGGCGTCATGATGTCGACAGTGCGGAACTCGAACAGGCCGGGAATGCCGATGGTTGGGAACACCAGCGCCAGATTGAACCAGATCAGCAGCTGCAGCAGTGCCGGAGCGCCACGGAACAGCCAGACATAGAAGGTGGCGACGCTCTTCAAAACCGGGTTGGCGGAAACCCGCATCACCGCGAACAGGACACCGAGCACGATACCGAGGCACATGGCGGAGAAAGCCATGGTGATGGTGGAATAGACGCCTGCCAGGATGGCCGGTGCGGTGAGAAACCTGCCGACATACGCCCACTCGATATCGCCCATGGCGAAGGCGCGGATCAAGGCGAGCAACAGCGCGATGACCAGAACCGCCGTTATGATGCGGCCGTAATGACGCCGGGGAACAATGGTCAGATGCGCGATCTCGTAAATGCTGGCGCCGAGCGGTGCCTGCGATGAGCGTGTTGTTGAATTTTTACCTGCAGCGGTTTCCGCCATTCCCTTTTCCCGAGCTCTCGAAACCATTACCTGGAGTTTTCTTGTTGTGACCAGAGGCAGTGACTGTCAGCAAACCCAACGGCGGAATCGCGCCGTGGAGTCATAAGCACTGCATGGATGAACGCTCCAAACCATTACGTCTTTTGTCTTAATGCGCCATCACCGGCGGAACCGGCGAAAAGCGAAGGCGTATGGATGACGGAAAATCGCGAATATCGCAAGGAAAAAAGCAACTTATGTCGTGGCTGCGTGCAAAACAGCCGTTTATGTCGTCGGGCAGTTTTCCTCGTAAATTCGGGTAATTTCCTCGCCGGTTGCGATCCAGACATCGTCAAACCGGCGAACATGGTCGAGAAATTCGGCTAGAATCCTGATCCGTCCTGGCCTGCCGGTGATCTGCGGATGCATGACCAGCGTCGATACGCCGCCCCATTCCCGGGTCTGCTCAAACTCGTCGCGCCATATCGAGAGCACGTGCTCCTTTGGGTGCAGCGTGCCCGCCCCCGGATCGAGCCGGTGCGTCATGCCATAGCTCCAGTCATCCATCGCGAAATTGACCGGTAATTCGACCGGGCCGGGCTTGTTGCCGGGCAGCACGTGACGATAGGGCCGGATATCATCGCGGAACGAAGATGAATAGCGAATGCCACATTCGGTGAGGTAAGCCAGCAACTCATGAAAGTTCTCGCCGGACGGTGCCCGGTAACCCACCGGCGTGACCCCGAGCACCCGTTTCAGCGCCTCGAAACCCTTGTCGATCTCTTCCCTGGCAAGGTCGAACCGCGTTGGGTCGGGCCGCTTGTGCAGATAGCCGTGATGCCCGACCTCATGCCCAGCCTTGACGATGGCCTCGCACATCGCCGGGTGCGCCTCCACCGTCCAGCCCGGAATGAAGAACGTGGCGCGTACCTCATAGCGGGCCAGCAGCTCCAGAATTTTCCGCACCCCCACCCGCGCCTCATAGCCGCCATAGGACATGGTGACGAGCTTGTTGATCGACTCAGGCTCCATGTTGAGCCAGACGGACTCTGCATCGACATCGAAACCGGGGAAGAGGACGCATTTTTTACCGTGCGGCCAGAGGAATTCCGGGGAGAGAGGGGCGGGGTTGGCGGGGTGGGGCATTAGGTTCAGCTTCACAGTCTCTGACTAAAAGTTATATCAAGCAAGTTGACAATGGGTTTTGAGCTTAGGCTTCAGGCATTTTTAACTCACTTTTGTCTAAAATTTTTCAGACTATGGTTCGCTCCACCCACGCTGTCCATGGCTCGCTATTTTTTGGCTTGAAGGTGAACATATCTCAAAATGTTGTTATTAGACCATAGAGATCATCAAATGCGTCTATACAGCTCAGATAACGCATCAAGGAGCTTTCGCTGAGGCTAACGACTAGCCAGCCCCATTAAATGCCAGTAGTCTAGCTTCTGAAGGTGGAATCATGATTTCTAGTTCAGAAGTTGGCTTCGTGGCATACGCTTCAACACCAGCGTGGTTAGGGCAAGCTATCGAGGCGGGTATACAACGGTACGCGCAACAGATGGGCCCCGGAAGATTCGGTTCATGGGGTGAGAATGATATTGCAGGACGCTTTCTAGCAGATCCAATCCTTGAACGTATAGATCAAGCGCGCTGCTTAATTGCAGACGTAAGTACGCTTAATTTCAATGTGACTTATGAAATAGGTTACGCTGTTGCTCGCGGTAAACGTGTTATTCTTATTCGAAATCGTGCGCATGTTGCAGATGAAGTGGAGAGGCGCCGCGTTGGTATTTTTGATACGCTAGGCTATGAACTATATGAGAATAGTGACGATCTGGTTTCTATTCTGCGCAACATCACTGACTTTGATGGTCTGCCAGTTCAGACGAAGATTGATACAAGTGCTCCAGTTTGGCTACTCCAACTTCCCTTCAAAACTGAAGCTCAAGGGCGGATTGTGGCTCGGGTAAAGAAAGCAAGGCTTAGATATCGTAGCTTTGATCCAGTCGAGCAGGCGCGCTTAGCTGCAAACGATGCGATTACAAGCATTAGTGCCTCGTATGGTGTGATAATTCCGCTTGCACAAAATGACATGGTTGATGCACGTATTCACAACCTTCGTGCTGCATTTTCTGCTGGCCTTAGCCATGGCCTTAACAAAAGTACATTGATCCTCCAAGATGGGGATGATCCTGTCCCTTTGGACTATCGAGATCTTGTTAATTCTTTTCGACACCCGGGTCAGATAGATGATTACGTTGTCGGGCTTGCTTGTGAAGTCACAGACAAGCTTCAATCGGAAATACCTGTTAGTATTGAACGCGGCGGGCTGCTATTTAAGCTAGATATGGGCTCCTCGACTGCAGAAAATGAGTTTGCTCACCTAGGGAACTATTATCTTCAAACGGACGAATTTCGTAGAGCCTTGCGAGGTGAGGTGCGCATTGTGACAGGGCGAAAGGGTGCAGGGAAAACTGCTGTTTTTGCTCAGGTGCGAGATCATGTTCGATCAAATAGGAACAACGTAGTTCTGGACCTAAAGCCAGAAGGATACCAGTTAAGCAAATTTAAAGATCAAATTTTAAGCTTTATGGAAACGGGCACCGCCGAACACACAATTACAGCCTTCTGGGAATATCTTCTTTTATTAGAGATAGTATATAAATTACTTGAGAAGGATCGAATGGTTCATCTCCGTGACCATCGTCTGCATAATTCATACCAGAAATTATCGAGTGTTTACTCTCAAGAAGCATATATTTACGAGGGTGATTTTTCTGAAAGAATGCTTCGATTGATTAGTGGAATTGTAGAAACATTCCAAGAAAAATATTTAGAAAAAAGCAATATTCGACTTGACAGACAACAAGTAACAGAATTGATTTACATTCATAACCTTAGGGAATTGCGGGAAGCTCTACAGGAATACATTAAATATAAAGATGAAATATGGATTCTCTTCGATAATTTGGATAAAGGATGGTCAACCCGCGGCGTCTCAGAGACCGATCTGCTAATGATGAGGTGCCTTCTAGACGCTAGTCGTAAATTGCAGCAAGCGCTTGATGCGCAAGACATCAATTGTCACAGTGTAGTATTTATGCGGAATGACGTTTATCAGTTGCTCATAGATCACACACCCGACAGGGGCAAAGAAATTCGCACTTCTCTCGATTGGAGTGAGCCAGACCTTCTCAGGCATTTAGTCAAGAAACGCCTCCTTTACAACGAATTTCCTGATAAGCCATTCGATCAACTCTGGCGTATGATTTGTGTGCCAATTATAGACGGGGAGGAGAGCTTTCAGTACTTAGTAGACAGATCGCTAATGAGGCCACGTTTTCTGCTCAACATTATTAGCCACTGCCGAGGATTTGCTGTAAATTTGGAGCACGAAATGATTCAGGTTGAGGACATAAGGCGTGGGACTTCTGCTTACTCAACTGATCTTATTTATGATATTGATCTTGAGATAAGGGATATTCTCCCTTTCGCACAAGATGTGCTTTATAATTTCATTGGATGTGCTTCTCATCTTAGTTTCAAAGAGATTGGGACTATTCTCGATGAAGCTAAATTTGATGAGGAACAGAAAGGAAAATTATTCGATATACTTCTTTGGTATGGTGTCTGTGGAGTTGCACGAGATGACGGAGAAGCAGCCTATATTTATCATGTGAATTATGATGTGCGCAGGCTAAAGTCCCTAATTGATCGGATCGCGCCGGATGCAAAGCGTATCGTCATTAATCCCGCATTTTGGGCTGGACTCGAGATAGCTGCTAATGCCTAGTGGAATAGCCAGCTACTTTAATCCCTCAATTGATGTCGTACTCATTGCGCATGGTCGCGCTTTAGGGTGGCTCAAGCTGGTGGACAAAGGTCTGGTGAGTTAACAATCGTGTAATTCTAGATAGCGACTGCACCCGCGAAGTCTGGAGTGCTCCTCCCCTACCCCAGGCCCACCGGCGTTAAACCATGCCGCCGCATGATTTCCGCCATTTTGGCCCGGTCGGGTGGGCCATCGGCGTTGAGCACAGCGAAGGCCTCGCGGAAGTATTCTGGCCCGATGGCTGCCGGGGTGATCAGGCAGAGCGCCTTCGCGTCCTCGCCACCATTGTTGTCGAACCGATGAACTGCGCCGCGCGGAATGCAGAGGGCCTGCCCAGGACCGATGTCGATCTGCTCGCCGTCAATTGTCCAGGTCAGCACTCCTTCCAGGCCGTAGATTGTTTCTTCGTAATGGTCGTGGCTGTGCGCTGGTGCGGGCAGTTGCAGCGCGGCTGGCACCGTGAGCTCAAAAGCTGCGAGGCTGCCGTTTGAGTTATCCGCAGTCAGCAGGAAGCGGACCGAGAAGCCTTTGCTGCCGATGGTCTCATCGGAAGGGTTGGCGCGAGGTGCGGCGGTTTCATGCGGCATGGGGATTCCTTCGGCAAACTGCGTTATCATTCAGCAGTTAAGTGAAGTTGCCGGGGCTTCAATGCCGCCTGCGCAGAAAATCCGTCCGGTCAGAGCGGTTCTTACGGAAGGAAAAATCCGGCAGGCGGGAATCCGTCAGCAGGGCCTCCTCAAAGCTGATGCTGAGGGAACGGATTTCCGACAGATTACCAATGCTTTTTGCGGTAACCGGATTCCACTGAACCGCGCATTGCTCTAAAATGTGTTTCATCATCTCCACCACCGGACATCTTTCATGACCATTTCCATCGCCAGCCTCGTCCTCAACGATACCGATGCCGTGATTGCGCTGTGGCATGAGGCGGGGCTGCATCCTAGCCGGTCTGACAGCGAGGTGGTGATTGCCAAGGCTCTGGCGTTCCAGCCCGATCTCTTCCTCGTTGCCAAGGATGGCCCCCGGATCGTCGGCACCGTGTGGGGCGCTTATGATGGCCGCCGCGGCTGGATTTATCGGCTTGCCGTCGCCAAATCGCATCGGAAGTGCGGTTTGGGGCAAAGGCTGATGGACGAGGTCGAGAAGCGCCTGAAAGTGCTCGGCTGCGACAAGATCAATCTGCTGATCGAGCGCGACAACATTGCTGTAGCCGATTTCTACGGCGCGCGCGGTTACCGGGCCGATGACGTGGTATTCATGGAGAAGTGGCTGGATTAGGCCGCTCAAAGCGCGTATTGCACCAGCCGTTTTCGCCTATTCCGCCGCTTCACCGAACAAATCCGGCGTACCTGCTTCCGGCTCCACGTAAACATTCGGGTCACCCGGCCCGGTTTCCCAGCCGAGGTCGGGCAGTGCGATAACCCGCATGCCGCGAAGGTCGTTGCGGCAGATGATATATTCGCGCTGTTCCATATAGGCGAGCAGGCGGCGGGCGCGGCCGTTGGAGCGGCTGCCGCAGGCGCGGGCGATTTCGCCGTCGGGAGGGCAGGCGTCTCCCTGCATCGCGGCGCGGGCCAGCACGAGATAGACGCCCTGAATGTCTTCCGGCAGGGTCGCGGCCATGTTGACGGCGTTGTTCCAGTCGTCGCCATGCGAGGTTTCGGTGTCGACACCAGCGCGCACCACGGCGAGGCGGCGGCGGAAGCCGGGCAGGTTCATCGGCTCGCCGGGCAGGCGGCGGATGCGGCAACGGACCAGAAAATCCTGATAGAGCACAGCGACGGAGCGGAAGGCGGCGTCCGGGTCTTCCAGCACGTCGCGCAGCACATCATCGATGATGGCGATGCGCTCCTCCTGAGGCATTTCCGGTTCTGCGTCGATATCGGCTTCGGTGATGGCCGGTTTCGGCCTCGCGGCGAGCTGTGCCAGCAGGTCATTGGTGGAGGGAGCAGGCGGCGGCACCACGCGGCGCTGGATAATCGGGCGGGTCGGCTCGTCGGCTCCCGGCAGGAACAGGAGATCGCTTGCGCCTTCCGCCGGGGTTTCCGGCAGCGGCAGGAGTTTCGGAGAGGTCGAGCGGGCATTGGTCTCGACATCGCCGATTTTCATCGGCAACGGGCGGCGTGACAGGGCCGGGCCGAGTGAGACGAAATGGCCGCGCTCAAGATCGCGGAACATTTCCGCCTGCCGCCGCTCCATGCCTAAAAGGTCGGCGGCGCGGGCCATGTCGATATCGAGGAAGGTGCGGCCCATCAGGAAATTGGAGGCTTCCGCCGCCACGTTCTTGGCCAGCTTGGCCAGGCGCTGGGTGGCTATGACGCCCGCCAGTCCGCGTTTGCGGCCACGGCACATCAGGTTGGTCATGGCGCCAAGCGAGACTTTTCGAGCCTCATCGGAGACCTCACCGGCAGCAGCAGGGGCGAAGAGCTGCGCCTCATCCACCACAACCAGCATCGGATACCAGTAATCGCGATCGGCATCGAACATGCCGCCGAGAAAGGCTGCGGCACATCGCATCTGCATCTCGGTGTCGAGACCTTCGAGATTGAGCACCACCGATACCCGGTGCTGGCGGGCCCGCGCCCCGATGCGTTGCAGGTCGCCCTCGGTGCGCGAGGCATCGATGACCACGTGGCCGTAACGCTCGGACAGGGTTACGAAATCGCCTTCCGGGTCGATGATTGCCTGCTGTACCCACGGCGCGCTCTGTTCCAGCAGGCGGCGCAACAGGTGCGATTTTCCCGAGCCGGAATTGCCCTGGACGAGAAGCCGCGTCGCCAGCAATTCTTCGAGATCGAGCGTCGCGGAAGTGCCCTGCGACGTCATTCCCATATCGATGGCAACCTTCATCCGGTGAAACCCATGACCTTTCATGAATGCGGGGGTGGCACGAGCACATTGAAAACGCCCGGCACGCCTGTTTAGTCGAGTCGCAACCCGTTGCGCCAGAGGTTACGCCAAGAACGAGCCGGATTCACCGGGTTGTCCCCGGTTGAAGAGGAAGGTGCAACGTGTTTCGGTGTTTCTCTCGGAGAAAATCCTGCTAATCTGCAAATGCTTTTCGATTATGACGGCAACGCCGGAAGATCGTATCGAGCCGAGAAAGGACCAGACATATGAAGATCAGCGCCCGCAATGTCCTCAAGGGAACAATCGTCGAAGTGGTCAAGGGAGCGACCACCGCGCATGTGAAGATCGATATCGGTGGCGCGATTGTCACAGCTTCGATCACCAATCAATCGGTCGATGATCTCAATCTGAAGGTTGGCGGTGAAGCCAGTGCCGTCATCAAGTCTTCCGATGTGATGGTGGCCGTCGACTGATCATGGTGCGGGAAAACGAAATCCGGACGGGTGAGGTTGCGGTCGATGCGCCCCTGCCCACTGATGCCGGGCTGGTCTTCATCGGCCGTATCCGCACGCCCTGGACATCGTGCCTGATGACGCCGAGACAGGGACGCTCCGATGGCCCTGTCTGCCGGATCGAGATTTTCGATCCGTGGCTGAGGGCGCTGGAGGGCGTGGAAAAATATGAGCGCCTGGAAGTCTTTTACTGGCTGCATCTGTCGAGGCGCGACCTCGTGCTGCAAAGCCCTGCGGATGATGGAACGCTGCGCGGTGCATTCTCGTTGCGGACACCGGTCAGGCCGAACCCGATAGGCACGTCTATTGCGACGCTGGTCGGAATCGAAGGCGCGACCGTGCTGGTGCGCGGGCTCGATTGCATCGATGGAACGCCTCTCCTCGACCTGAAGCCGGATTTGAAACTGTTCACACCGCTGGCGAAGCCCCAGCCGGGGGACTTCGAGATCGGGGGCTGAATCTCATTGTCGGCGGAATGGACGAAGGAAGGTGCGGTGAGGTTCGCATCTGATCCGAAAATGCTTCTGACTGGCAGATTGCCGCTCGCCTGAAAGCGTTCAAACAACTGGACCTTCCGTCACTCCGACCAATCGGCTGAGTTTGCAAAACTCCCGAAAACCGGAGGCAGTCCCCATGATGGTTTCTCCGCAACGCGGTGGCCGGTCACGAGAAAGTTTGGTTCCGGCGAAAGATTCATCTTGCTGACTGACCGGTCAGTCATTATATTGTGCGCATGATGAGTGAAACGAAGCGCCAACCAAAACCGAGGCCAGCCCGTTCCGAAGAAGAGCGCCGCGAGAAGATGCAGGCGATCCTCGCGGCGGCTTTCGAGGTTTTTTCCGCCAAGGGTTATGCGGCGACACGGCTTGATGACGTGGCGCGCCGGGCCGGTGTCGGCAAGGGAACGCTTTATCTCTATGTGTCGTCGAAGCAGGATCTCTTTGAAGCGATGATCCGCAACTCCTTCGCCTCTCCCTTCGATCTGATTGAAGCGGCGGTGCAGACCAGTAACCTCTCGGTGGAGGAAACACTGCGCCTGTTGATACGGTGGTTCATCCGGGAAGTCCTGTCGACGTCGCGTCGGGAGATGATCTGGCTGATCTTCAGGGAAGCGCGTCAATTTCCGGAAATCGCCAGATTCCACCACAGGGAGGTCGTCAGCAGGGGCTTGCGGCTGCTGCGCCAATGCGCCGAGCGCGGGGTGGCGTCGGGTGAACTGCGCACCGATGAACTGGTGCGGTTTCCGCAGCTTGTGGTTGCGCCCGCTGTTCTTTCCATCATCTGGATGAGCCTGTTCCAGGAGATTGATCCTCTGAATGTCGAGGCGATGCTGGATGCCCAGATAGACTTGTTGTTGCGTGCGTCGAAGGGGAACGCTCCATGACCAATTCCGTGCCTGCCGGTTCTTCACGCAAGCGCCGCCTGATCATCGTCGGGGTCGCTGCAATTGCCGCCATCGCCGTGCTGGCGTGGTTTCGCGGTTGGCGGGAAGGTGAGCAGACGGTGTTTCAGGGCTACGTCGAGGGAAATCTCGTCTATCTCGCCCCGGAGAGCGCAGGCCGTATCGATACCTTGATGCTCACGGAGGGGCAGACAGTCAAGCCGGACCAGATCGCCTTCCGCATGGAATCATCTCTCCAGATCGCCCAGCGCAATGAGGCCGCCGCCAAGCTGAACCAGATCAGATCACAACTGGAGGATCTGCGCGCCGCCCAGCAACGCCCGGAACAGATCGATATTCTGAGGGCTCAGGAGGATCAGGCCAAGGCGGCGCTCGATCTTGCCCGCACTGAGTTGCAGCGCCAGAGAACCCTGTTCGATCGCGGCTATACATCCAAAGCCAATCTCGATCAGGCGCAGACCAGTTTTGATCGTAGTTCGGCGGCTTTGTCGGAAGCGCAACGACAGATCACGGCAGCAGAGCTTGGCGCACGCTCGGCGGCAATCGATGCGGGAGAAGCATCGGTACGCGCTGCCGAAGCCGGTCTCGTCCAGGCCGAGACAGTTCTGACGAAGCGTGACGTTCTGGTTCCGGTGGAAAGCCGTGTTCAGGAGATATTCTTTCGAGCCGGTGAGGTGGTCAATGCGGGGCAGCCGGTGCTGTCATTGCTGCCGCCGCAGAATTTGAAATATCGCTTTTATGTCCCTGCTCCAGTGCTGGCGACGCTGCGGGTGGGGCAGGAAATCGGTATCACCTGCGACAGCTGCGCGCCGGATTTACGTGCCAGGGTCAGCTTCATGTCTTCGCAGGCCGAGTTCACGCCACCGGTAATTTTCTCCGATGAAGAGAGGGCGAAACTGGTGTTCAAGGTAGAGGCTTTGCCTGTCACTCCGGTCGATCTGCCGATAGGGCTGCCATTGAAGGCGCGCACCAACATCACTCCTTCCACGGCAGGGTGACGCAAATGAATGCGGCGGCCCCCATTCCCCCTCCCGTTTCGCAGTCCTCGGAAATCGTCATCGATGTCGAAGGACTGACAAAGTCATTCGGAGACAAGGTTGTGGTCAGGGATTTGACCATGCAGGTGCGCAAGGGGCTGATCTATGGCTTCCTCGGCCCCAACGGTAGTGGCAAGACCACGACGATTCGCATGCTGTGCGGCCTGCTGACGCCGGATGCCGGACGTGGAACGTGCCTTGGTTACGACATCCGCACCCAGCAAAGTGAAATCAAGCGCCATATAGGCTACATGACCCAGCGCTTTTCCCTCTATGCCGATCTCTCCATCCGCGAAAACCTGGAATTCGTTGCGCGGGTTCACCGTCTGGATGATCCTGAAGCGGCTGCGCGTGCCGCAATCGAACGGCTTGGGCTTGAAAACCGTTCCGATCAGTTGGCCGGGCAATTGTCCGGGGGCTGGAAGCAAAGGCTGGCGCTCGGCGCATGCATCCTGCCCGAGCCGGAACTGTTGCTGCTCGATGAGCCGACCGCCGGTGTCGACCCGAAGGCACGCCGGGAGTTCTGGGATGAGATTCACGCTCTTGCGCATCAGGGAATGACCGTTCTCGTTTCGACCCACTACATGGATGAAGCGGAGCGCTGTCACGAGATCGCCTATATCGCCTATGGCGAGCTTCTGACCCACGGTACGGTCGACAGCGTGATCGCCGAGACCAATCTCTCGACCTGGACAGTGACCGGGGATAATCTGGCCGAACTGGCCGAACGACTGAAGAAACTGCCCGGCGTCGATATGGTCGCTCCGTTCGGTGCTGCGCTGCATGTCAGCGGTCGCGATGACGAAGCGCTTGAGCATGCCATAGCACCATTGCGAAATGTTGGCGGGCAGCAATGGGAACGGGGTGAGCCGACCCTTGAGGATGTGTTCATCGATCTGATGAGCCGGTCGGAGGATAATTTCCGATGAGTGATGCGCCTTTCAGAAATGGCAAACCCCGGCCTCTAATCTCCTTTCGCTGTCTCTATGCGATGTTCACCAAGGAGTTCATCCAGCTCCGACGTGACCGGATCACCTTCGCGACCATGATCGTGATTCCGTTGTTTCTTCTGATGCTGTTCGGCTACGCCATCAACAACGACCCGAAACATCTGCCGACCGCGGTTCTCAATCAGGATGACAGTCCGTTTTCCCGATCCGTCGTTGCGGCGATGCAGATGAGCTCTTACTTCGATATCCGTTACACGGCCCGCAGCGAGGAAGAGCTCAATCATCTGATCGTATCCGGAACGGTACAATTCGGGTTGCAGATTCCGGCAAATTTCGGTCGAGATATCATCCGTGGCGAACGGCCGTCCCTGCTGGTGATTGCCGATGCGACCGACCCGGTTGCCTCCTCCGGTGCGATCACTGCCATTCAGGGCATGACCACGACAGTGTTTTCAAGGGAACTGAGCGGCCCGCTCGCCTATCTCGCACCGACAGCTCTCAATTACGACCTGAAAATCCAGAAACGCTATAATCCGAGCGGCATCACCAGGCTCAACATCGTGCCCGGTCTGATGGGGGTTATTCTCACCCTCACCATGCTGATATTCACGGCTCTGTCGGTCACGCGCGAGCTCGAACGCGGCACGATGGAGACCCTCCTGGCAATGCCGATCACTCCGGTTGAGATCATGCTCGGCAAAATCGCGCCTTATGTGGTGATGGGGGCGGTCGAACTCGCCATAATTCTGGTTGCTGCAAAAATTCTCTTCGCAATTCCGATTGTCGGCAGCCTGCTGTTGCTGATTACGCTTGCCATGCTGTTCATCGTCGCCAATCTCTCGGTCGGCTACACGTTCTCGACGGTTGCCACCAATCAGTTGCAGGCGATGCAGATGTCGTTCTTCTTCTTCCTGCCGAATATCCTTTTGTCGGGGTTCATGTTCCCGTTCCGGGGCATGCCGATATGGGCGCAATGGATAGGCGAGGTGCTGCCGTTGACCCATTTCGTCCGCATCGTTCGCGGCATCATGCTGAAGGGTGCAACGCTCTACGATCTCAGCACCGACGTCATGGCTCTCCTGGCATTCACTCTCGCAGTGATGGCGCTGGCCCTGGCACGCTTCCGGCAGACGTTGGATTAGCGATTGGTCACTGTTTCCGCCAGCCGGACAACTTCGATAACACGGAAACTCAAGGCGAGATCTGCTTCGTCCAAATCTTTGAGAGCAAACCAGCGTGCTTCGAGCGCGTCATCTCCGGCGACCGGCTCGCCGGATTTCCAGTCGCAAAGCACGGCGATCAGGGTGAAATGCTGGCGCAGCTCGCCATCATCGGCGTAATCGAATGCATCGACAGCAGTAAAAGCATACCTCGCTTCAGCTACCACGGCGGTTTCTTCGAGGAGCTCCCGCATCGCGGCGGCAAGGATCGTTTCGCCTTTTTCTATCTTGCCTCCCGGAAAACCCCATCTTCCGGCATCCGGCGGATTTGCGCGCCGCACCAGCAGCACTTCGCCATCCCGCAGAACCACGGATATTGTTGCAGGCACCGGACGGGGAACGCAAGGAGAAGGCTGGTCTTTTAGCTGGTTCATGACGATTCCGATAAATCCGTATTTCCGCTTCTTCTTGGAGTGACCTCGGTGCGGCCGCGTAACGGAAGCTCCTTCATCGCGAACAGGAAGAGGAAAGACAGGCAGAACCCCACGAAGGCGGCAAAGAACACATAGCTGAAAGTTGCTGCAACCAAACCGCTATTATGGGAAAGGCTGCCTTTGAGGGTTTCAAGGGATGCTCCTTCCGTCAATTCGACACCGCTCAGGACGATGGCGCCGAACAGGGCGACGATGAGAGCGCCGCCCAGAGAACGAAAGAAATTCGTCGTTGCAGTCGCGGTACCGAGCTGGTGCAGTGGCACGGCGTTCTGGATGGATACTGTTGAGACCGGAAATAATGTGCCTAGTCCGACCGAGATGAAGCCGAGAGAAAGTTCAAGCACCCAGAAATGCAAAATCGGAGCGAATGCTGCGAGAACCAGCGTTCCTGTCATCGACATTCCCAGTCCTGCAAGGGCGACGCGTTTGTAGTGAACATGTCGCGACATCGCCCTTCCTGAGATGGTTGATCCGACTACCGAGCCGATCATCAGTGGAATGAGCGCCAGGCCCGATGCGCTGGCTGAGAGACCGCGTGCGACTTCAAAATAAATGGGGAGATAGATTGTCAGGCCGATATAGGTTCCGATGCCACAACATGCCGCCAGAACGCCCATGCGCACAACCGGGTTGTTCAGCACATCGGGTGGGATCAGCGGTTCATGCGCCATTTTCAGCCGCAGCGTGAAAGCTATCCAAAACAAAGCTGACAGACCGATGAGGCCCAGTATCTCGACGGATGTCCACGCATAGCGCATGCCGCCCCAGTTCAACGCCATGAGCAACGAGACGGTTGCCGTCACCATCAAAGCGGAGCCGATGAGATCGAGCGAGCGCTTGCGATCGTTGCGCGGTAGTTTCTTGAGGCGGTTGTTGGTTACGAGGAAGGCAATCGCGCCAAGGGGTACGTTGATCCAGAAGATCATCGACCAATGCAGGTGATCAGCAAAGAAGCCACCCAGCACCGGCCCCAGCAGACTTGAAGATGCGAATACCGTCGCGAAATAAACCTGATAGCGGGAACGCTCGTTGGGAGGGACCATATCGCCGATGATTGTCTGCGCTATGGCGATCAGTCCACCGCCACCGAGCCCTTGGATGCCTCGCGCCATGATCAGAATGAACATGCTGGTGGCCATGGCGCTTGCGATAGAGCCGATGATGAAGGTTGCGAGCGCAATCAGCATCGTTACGCGTCTGCCATGGGCATCGGAGAACTTGCCGTAGAGAGGTGTCACCGCCGTCGATGTCAGGAGATAGATGGTTACGATCCATGAGAGATGCTCGAAATCTCCCAGGTCGCGGCCGATGGTCGGAAGGGCGGTCGCGATGATCGTCTGGTCAAGGGAGGAAAGGAACATCGCCAGCATGATCCCAAACAGGATTGAGCGGACGTCGCGCTTGTCCAGGGCGTTATAGCTGGAGAAATCCGCCTCGTTGAGATCGTTTGCAGGTTTCATGGTTGGTTTATCTGGTGGTCGGGCGGTTTTGAAACATCGGGAGCCGGAGGCATCTTGCATGCAGGCTGGACAGGAGGCATGAAGCGATTGAGTTTGCGAACCGGCAGATGAGGGAGAACTTCACTCATTTCGGGTTGGTCCGCAACCCCGTGCATCAACGAGGAGTTGCAGTGATATCCGTAAACGGTAAAAAACAAGGGATACCGCGTGCGGTGACGCCAGCTTATCTGGAACGGGCCGCTCTTGCCTACCTCGAAAAATATGCTTCCTCTTCGGAAAATCTCCGCCGCGTCCTGAAACGTAAGGCCGCGAATCGCTGTCGGCTGCGTGGTGAGGAACAGATATCGTTTGACGAAGAGATCGATACTGTGATCGCGAAAGCCATCAGGCTGTCGCTGCTTGATGATGCCCGCTACGCGCAGGCGCGGGTGGCGACGTTACGTCGCCGCGGCAATTCCGGAAGGTTGATTCAGGCAAAACTTGCAGCAAAGGGTCTGGAGCCGGACGTGGTCGAACAGGCCTTGCGTGAAGAGGAGGCCGGGGACAGCGGGGCGGCGCGATCCATGGTGCGCCGTCGGAAAATTGGCCCGCATCGCAGCGTGAATCGGCTGGAATTCAGGCAGAAGGACATTGCGATTCTCGCGCGTGCCGGTTTTTCTTATGACATCGCGTGTGAGGTTATCGATGAAGATCCGGATGGGGATGGATAACTCCGGATGGGGATGGATAACTAAAGCTCCGCCATATTTCTTAACTGCTCCTTAAACCGCCACAATTACCGTGCTTTTCCGGTAAGGCCTCTTCTGGCAGCAAATAATTTTCCATATCTGCATCGATGATGCCTTCGAGACGAATGTGATAGCCCATGATGGCGGATGGACGTGATCGGCGTATGCCAGTGTTCGGCCAACAGGAAACGGGGAAACCCAACCAGTCGGCATTGAATATAGGCCTGTCGCCGCAGGATCGCGTTGGAGGAGAGATGGCGCGGGCCGCTGGTCGCAATAGTTCCAATAACCGCATGCGTGGCGGTGACGGTGGTTATGGTGACGACAAACCATTGCGCCAACGGAAGAAACCGCGGCAGAAACGCCCGCGCAAGCGTCGTTCTCTGCTGGGAAGGCTGGTTTACGTCCTGTTCGTTCTTGGTCTCTGGTGCGCCATCGCCGTAGCCGGTCTTGTTGCTTACCATGCGTCGCGTCTACCGCCGATCGATCAACTGGCTGTTCCGAAACGACCGCCGAACATCGCCATTCTCGCGGCTGATAATTCGCTCATCGCCAACAGGGGTGAAACCGGCGGTCGAACAGTATCTCTCAAGGAACTGCCCCCTTTCCTGCCGCAGGCTTTCATCGCTATCGAGGATCGCCGGTTCTACAGCCATTTCGGCATCGACCCGATCGGTGTAACCAGAGCCATTATCCGTACCGCCAGCGGTGGCATGAGCCAGGGGGGCTCGACCTTGACGCAGCAGCTGGCAAAAAATCTTTTCCTCACACCGGAGCGCTCTGCCTCGCGCAAGATTCAGGAAGCTATCCTGGCACTGTGGCTGGAGCGTAAATATACCAAGGACCAGATTCTTGAGCTCTACCTCAACCGCGTCTATTTCGGCGCTGGCGCCTACGGTGTGGAAGCAGCGGCGCGGCGCTATTACAACAAGTCGGCCAAGGAAGTGACGCTCTCGGAGGCTGCTGTCCTGGCTGGTCTGGTTCAGGCGCCCTCGAGGCTTGCGCCCAATCGCAACCGTGAGGGTGCGCAGGGCCGGGCGAAAATCGTTCTCTCCTATATGCGGGAGCTCGGGTTCATCACCCAGGGGCAGCAGGATGCAGCTCTTGCCAATCCTGCCAAGGTCATTCGTCCATCCACGGGCGGCTCAGCCAATTACGCTGCCGATTTCGTGATGGATGTTCTTGATGATTTCGTTGGCGAGTTCGATCAGGATATCACGGTATCAACAACTCTCGACCTGACCATGCAGAAGGCGGCGGAACGCGCCATTGTCGATGTTCTGAATGCCAAGGGAGAGCGGTTCAAGGTGCATCAGGGAGCTCTGGTTTCCATGACCCCTGACGGTGCTCTCAAAGCCATGGTTGGCGGACGATCCTATGAGGAAAGTCAGTTTAACCGGGCGACAACCGGGCGTCGTCAGCCCGGCTCCGCTTTCAAACCGTTCGTCTATCTCACGGCGATGGAACAGGGACTGACCCCCCTGACCGTGCGCGAGGACGGCCCCGTCAATTATCGTGGCTGGAACCCGCAGAATTTCAGTCGCCAATACAGCGGGCCGGTTGAGTTGCGCACTGCTCTCGCACTTTCGCTGAATACCATTGCAGCCAAGTTGATTCTCGAGGTTGGCCCGAAGAGCGTGGCGCAGACGGCGCAGAGACTGGGTATCAATTCACCGCTTCAGGCCGTCCCCTCGCTGGCGCTGGGGACTTCTGATGTCACTCCCCTGGAACTGGTTGCGGCCTATGCGGCTTTCGCCAACGGCGGGTATGGTGTCATCCCCTACATTGTCAACGATGTGAAGACGACGAACGGCAAGGTGCTTTATCAACGCCCGCCCAATTCCAATCGTCTCGGCAGGGTCATGTCACCGGAGGCCCAGGCCAAGATGATTGACATGATGCATAACGCATTCGTCATCGGCTCGGCGCGCAATGCCTCTATTCCCGGCTGGGATCTGGCAGGCAAAACCGGAACCACCCAGGAATATCGCGACGCCTGGATGATGGGTTTTTCGGGAACATTGGTAACAGGCGTCTGGCTCGGCAATGATTCCGGTGAGCTGACCAAACGCCTGACCGGCAGCACATTGCCTGCAGAAGTCTGGAAAAGTTTCATGCAGGTGGCGTTGAAGGACCAGCTTGCCGTTCCTCTGCCGGGTGCCGGATGGCGTGGAGCGCCTGAAAGTGGTGGCTCACTCTTTGGTGGCGCCAGTGCCGGCAGTGGCGGTCAGGGCCCCGGACGTGCGCCGGCAGGCGACAAGAATTTCTTCGAGAGATTGTTCGGCCTTTAGACAGATTGTCATGGAAAGGACGGACGCATTTTTCATGTCCTCCCGTCTAAGTCCTTGAAAACACCGACCGCTTTTTTTGATTCTTTACAATTTCCTCCGCCGCTTCGCATGTGCTGAAAAATAGGATAGCTTGCCGGAATAACGGGGGTATTTTATTCTATGGCAATTAGTTTTGAGGAAATAGGAGGGCGGCTGAAGGCCTATCGTCTTGGCCGCAGCCTGACGGCGGAAGAGGTGGCGGAGAGTTTGGGGATCTCGCGCGCTGCCGTTTATCGCATTGAAAGCGGCGAGGTCGTAAAGATCGAGACTCTGGAGCGGCTGGCGAGTGTTCTGCAAACCACCATCGCCTCGCTTTTGGGGGCCGGTGTTGAGTATTATGCCAGCCCGGTCAGCTATTTCGAGCGCATGCGCCAGATAGAGGAGCAATCCGATCAGGTAGTCGCGCATTTTGCACCGCTATCTTATCTCCTGACTTCGGATCAGTATTCGACTTACCTGCGTCAGACACTCATCGAGGCGCTTCCAGCCCATATCGAAGACCGGCGCAAGGCGGAGGATGAAATCGATGCGATCATAGCGATCCTCGACGAGCGGAAGCAGGCGCGGGAAAGCAGGAGAATGAGTGTCGTCAACTTCGTCAATCTGCTCGAAATCGAGCGATGGCTGAAGCTTGGCATTGTCGGTCGTTTCAATCTGACCAATGAAGAATTGTCGAAGCGCCGAATGGCGGCGCGCGCGGAGATAGAGCACCTCGTCACCCTGATCGAAAGCGAGCCGATGGGCATCCAGATTGGTGTGATTGAGGAGGCGATGCCGAATGTGACGTTTCAGCTTTTCCGCACCGAGGAACGAACGCTGCTTGGCTTGAGTCCATTCAGACTTGGCGGTGAGCTACCGAATGTGCGCAGTGGTGTCGCCATGCTGACCGCCGACGAACAGCCGGTGCGTCTATACGAAGAACTGGCGAATGATCTTTGGAAGCGCGCCCTCAAGGGTAGTGAGGCGGTGACGATGCTGGAAGCGGTTCTGAGCCGCTCCGGAATCGGTTAATGAATCGTTCTCGATGAGAAATCGAAAAGCGCAGGCGTTGAGATGACATCGCGCATGTCTCCACGGATTTTTCTTTCTATCCCAAGGAAATGAGAGGCTGGCCGGGCTCTCTCCCTGGAATCAGACTATTCGTCTTTTGTTCTATTTTGTCTCAAAAATGATATTTAGTCTTGTTAAAGAGACGAATTTGTGACAGAAAAGAACCGCTGTGCAGCAGATACGGTCGTTGCCCTGCCGAGGAAACATAGCGGCTCTGCAAAAAATGCGGGCTTTGTTTTCGGATAAAAGCGCAGCCCATAAAGGAGACGGGAACAATATCCCGTTCCGAGCAGGCTGGAAGCGCGGTGGTCTCGGGATCTCCCCGTCCGACCGGTTGCATGGGTACAAGCGCCGTGCAAATAAAGGTTCTTAGCCCGCATTTTGCGTAAAATTTTTGACGATTGGCGATACGCAAACCGTTTCCGTCACTGACTTCACGTTTCGGTTTGAGCCAGCAGGGTAACGAAGGGGAACGGCGTTATGAGTGAAAATCCAACTGTGGTTGCTGGTTCGGTAGGTTCGGTACAGCCGACCGAAGTCGACAGCAAAGCCATGAAGGCTCTGTGGGGCTCCGCCATCGGTTATGCGATGGATGGTTTCGACCTTATGATTTTGGGCTTCATGCTCAAGGCGATTTCTGCCGACCTCATGCTGTCCCAGGCGCAGAGTGCTTCACTCGTGACCGCGACGCTGATTGGTGCCGTGCTGGGCGGCATCGGCTTCGGCATGCTTTCCGACCGCCTTGGCCGGGTTCGGGTTCTCACCTGGACAATCATTCTCTTCGCGGTCTTCACCGGCCTGTGTGCATTTGCGCAGGGTTATTGGGATCTGCTCATCTACCGCACGATTGCAGGTCTCGGCCTCGGTGGTGAATTCGGCATCGGCATGGCGCTGGTGGCGGAAGCATGGCCGGCCTCGAAGCGGGCGCGCGCCTCTTCCTATGTCGGCCTCGGCTGGCAGTTCGGTGTTCTGGCCGCTGCAATGTCGACACCGGTGCTGCTGCCTGCCATCGGCTGGCGCGGCATGTTCGCCATCGGCGTTCTTCCGGCTATTGCTGCCTATTTTATCCGCCACTCCCTGCATGAGCCGGATGTGTTTGTTGCCAAGTCCAAGAACCGGCCCAAGGAATCGTCGCTTCGCCTTCTGGTCAAGGATTGGGATACCACCAAGCTCAGCATCGGCATGGTTATTTTATGCTCTGTCCAGAATTTCGGTTATTACGGCGTGATGATCTGGCTGCCGAACTATCTGGCAACCCGCTTCGGTTTTGCGCTGACCCAGTCGGCAGTGTGGACCTGCGTGACCATTGCCGGTATGGCGCTCGGTATTTTCTGCTTCGGTCACATTGCCGACCGGATCGGTCGCCGTCCTGCATTCTTCGGTTACATGGCGATGGCAGCCATTATGGTGGTCGTCTATTCGCGACTGACCGATCCGATCCATCTTCTGGTGGCTGGCGCCGTCATGGGCTTCTTCGTCAACGGTATGCTCGGCGGTTATGGTGCCTTGATCAGCGAGCTGTTCCCGACCGCAGCGCGTGCTACGGCGCAGAATGTGCTGTTCAATATCGGGCGCGGTATCGGCGGTTTCGGTCCCATCGTTGTCGGTGCCATTGCGGCGCTCTACAGCTTCGAAGTCGCAATTGCTCTGCTCGCCACACTCTACATCCTCGACATGATGGCCATGTGGCTGCTCATTCCCGAGAGGCGCGGGGCGGAGCTTTCTTGAACGTATGAAGCCACGTGCGGGAGAATGGCGAATGTTCTCCTGAAAACGTAGCGGTATCAAAGAGGTGCGATTTTTAAACCGCACCTCTACCCTTGGAGAGTTTTTATGTCGGTGCACTTTGAAGCGTCCAGCGACACAGCCTCCCGGCACCATGCCGGGGCCGGGGAAGCCGGGTCCGCGACATGGAAAGCAAGCGTCGTGGCGGAGCTTGCGGAAGTTGTCGCCAATGAGGCGGTGAACTCCGAATACCGACATCTTGTCGTGCGATGCAGCAGGGAATCCGCTGCGGCTTCTCCCGGGCAGTTCTTCCAGCTTCTCTGTCCGCAGCCAGCTGGTGAGAAGCCCTTCCTGCGCCGCCCGATGAGCCTTTACGGAGCCGATCCAGAAAAAGGACAGGTCGAGTTCCTCTACAAGGTGGCGGGTGCCGGTACGCGCGGGCTCGATATGCTCAAGAAAGGCGACAGGCTCGACATCATGGGTCCGCTCGGTGTCGGTTTCTCGCTTGATCCGGCCTGGCGGAATATCGTGGCGGTGGGACGTGGCGCCGGGCTTGCAACGCTGGCTCCCCTCGCCAAGGCTGCCCGCCGTAACGGCACCGGTGTCACTGCCATTTTAAGTGCGCGACGCCCGGATTTTCTCGTCTCCGTCGATCTTTTTAAGCAGCAGGGCGCTGATGTCATAACCGTCACAGATTCCGAATCCACAAGCGGTCCGGCAAATGTCGAGCGCATTCTGCGCCAGCTCATAGCCGATGGTCGGTGCGATGCTTTCTTCACCTGTGGTTCCAGTCGTCTCATGCGTGTCCAGCAGAGACTAGCGCTTGAGTTCGGCCTTTCCGGCCAGATCGCCATGGAGCAGCAGATGGCCTGCGGTATCGGCCTTTGCTATTGCTGCGTGCGTGATTTCAACGTCAACGGTGAAATCGTCAACAGACGGGTGTGCTGGGACGGGCCGGTCTTCAACCTCATGGAGGCCCTGCCGTGAGCGCGTTCATTCCGGAAATCGATCTCTCTGTTCGCATCGGCGGAATGACCTTGCGCAACCCGGTCATGCCCGCATCCGGCACCTTCGCCGAAGGGCTGGAACGGGTAATGGACTTCAATCGGCTCGGTGCGCTTGTCACCAAGACGATCACCCGTGAAATCCGCGCCGGGAACCCGTTGCCGCGGGTTGTCGAGCGCCCGGGCAGCATGATCAACGCCATCGGAATTCCGTCACGGGGCGTCCCGTATTTCATTGAAAACACGCTGCCACATTACACACAATACGACACGCCGCTTGTTGTCAGCATTTCAGCACCGACTGCGGAAGGCTTTGCGAGCCTTGCGGCTGAGCTGTCCATTCCCGGCATTGCCGCGATCGAAGCCAATATTTCCTGCCCGAATATAGAAGAGGATGGCAAGGCATTCGCCATGCGGGCGGAATCGACGGAGAACGTCACCCGTCTGCTGCGTGCCGCCACCGATCTGCCGCTATGGGTGAAGCTGACGCCGAATACCGGCGACACGGCAGAGGTCGCACGCGCCGCCGAGGCTGCCGGAGCGGATGCGGTGGTTGTCGCCAACACCATTTTATCGATGGCCATCGATCTCAGGACTTTCCGTCCCTGCCTCGGCAATATCATGGGCGGTCTTTCCGGCCCCGCAATCAAGCCGATCATCCTGCGGCAGGTTTTCCAATGCGCCAGGGCGGTTAAAATCCCGGTGATAGGTTGTGGTGGCATTTCCACTGCGGAGGATGCCGTCGAGTACATGCTGGCCGGTGCTACAGCCGTACAGGTTGGTACCGCGACCTTTATTCAGCCGGCGGCTATGACGACCATCATCGACGGCATCGAATCTTTCTGCCGCTATCGCGAGATTGGGCGGGCCTCGGATTTGATTGGCGGTGTGCTGATCGAAGAAGCCGATGAGCCGGACATCTCGTGGCTGGAGCCGGTGACATGACGGTTATCCGCGATGCTGGCGATAGCGCGCTTGCCGAAGAGCTTTTCGCCATTCTCAAAGAGAGGACCGGCGACGGTGTCGGTATTACCCGCGAGAGCTACGGCGAGCGGGAATCGCTGGCACTTGATATCGTCGAGGCCAAAGCCCGCGCTCTCGGTCTGGCAACGGAGCGCGATGCGGGAGCCAACCTCGTCGTTACCCTGCAAGGGACCGAGCCTGATCTGCCTTTCCTTGCCTGCGGGTCGCACCTCGATTCTGTTCCCCAGGGTGGCAACTTTGATGGTGCGGCGGGTGTGATCGCCGGTCTCGCCATCCTTGCCAGATTCAAACAGGAGGGTTTCAGACCGCGGCGCACGCTCAAGCTCTATGCCCTGCGTGGCGAGGAAAGCGCTCGTTTCGGCAGGGCCTATATGGGGTCGAGCGCCCTGTTCGGCGGGCTGACCCCGGCAGACCTTGCGGTGAAGGACGAGGTAACCGGGCGGACACTTGCCGAATGCATGCGCGACGTCGGCGTCGATATTGAGCGTGTCGAAAGGGGCGAGCCGCTTCTTGACGCCTCACGCGTTGCGGGCTGGGTTGAGCTGCATATCGAGCAGGGTCCGGTTCTCGTCGCCCGGGAACTTCCCATCGGTATCGTCACCGGCATTCGTGGCAATATCCGCCACCGTTCAGTCGAATGTGTCGGAGAGCCGGGCCATTCGGGAGCCATTCCCCGCTGGCTGCGGCGGGATGCTGTCTTCGCCGCCGCCGAACTCATTACCCATCTCGACCGCCACTGGCGGACGCTGTTGGAGCGCGGGCGCGATGTCGTCGTGACATCCGGTGTCTTCGGCACCGATCCGCAGGAACACGCGATTGCGCGCATCCCCGGTATGGTGCGTTTCAGCTTCGAGGTCCGCAGCCAGAGCCAGAGAACCATCGATGCATTTTATGATCTGTTCCTTTCCGAATGCCGCTTGGTGGCGGAGGAACGGGGTGTTGAATTCCTGCTTGATCGCAAGCTCGAAACTGCTCCTGCCAGCATGGATGCGATATGGATCGAACGGCTGAAAAGAGCTGCCCGTAACCTTGGTCTGCCGGATGAGGAAATCCCGAGTGGGGCAGGTCATGATTCTGCGGTTTTCGCCAATGCAGGCATTCCCAGCGCGATGATTTTTGTGCGCAATGAACATGGTTCGCACAATCCTCACGAAGCGATGGACATTGATGATTTCATCGCGGGCATTGCGGTGATGCGGCAGGCGATCAGGGAAGCAGTGGAGTGAATGTCGCTGTTGACGCAAACAGGGTTGTGATCTTTAAGGGCGGCAGTGATTTTTCCGTCCATTGATGAGGTGAAGCCATGACCAGTGCCGAGACCGGCAACGACCTCGCGCGGCTGCTGTTTAGGGCGGACGCGGTCCATGTCAGCCGGCAGCAGCCGTTTATCCTGGCTGCGGGTTGGGCGAGCCCGCTTTATGTCGATTGCCGCGTGCTGGTCGGCGAACCGGAATTGCGACAGTCCGTAACGGACATTGCTGCCGCTTATCTGCAAGCAACGTTTCCCCCTGATACCTTTGACGCCATTGCGGGTGCTGAAACTGCAGGTATTCCCTTTGCGGCATGGCTTGCGGACCGGACCCGGCTGAAAATGCGTTATGTCCGCAAGCGTCAACTCGGAATCGGGCGAAATGCCCAGGTCGAGGGGGGAACAGTCGATGGTTTGAAGGTTCTGCTTCTGGACGACCTCACGACCGATGGCAGTAGCAAGGTTGGTTTCGCGCGCGGCCTTCGGGCTGCTGGCGCAATCGTCGAGCAGGTTCTGACACTGTTTTATCACGATGTCTTTCCAGGCACCGAGGAACGGTTGCGCGAAGCGGGTCTTGAATTGCATGCCCTCACGACATCGGCTGCAATTTTGCAGGCCGATGCCGGAAAGTATTTCTCTCCCGAGGATCGTGCCGAGATCGAATGTTTCCTTGCAGATCCAATCACCTGGTCCGCCCGCCATGGTGGGCGCGCGAGCCTGACGCCACGTGTTTGATCCCCATTGATTCCAGCAGCCATCACGAGAAAACCACAAATTCCATCTCAATGCGTCAGCTCCAGGAGGAGCAGTAATGAATAGGCAGAAAAGAAGGGGTTCGGAAGTGACTGTAGAGACCACAAGCGTTGACCTACCAGACCTGAGTTCCGTCCTTATCCCGCCTGTGGCATCAGCAGAGCCTGCCAATGCGCCGACGCGCCGCGAGCACGATCTCCTTGGCGAAGCCGATGTTCTCGCGAACGCCTATTGGGGCATCCACACGCTTCGGGCAGTAGAAAATTTTCCGATAACCGGGGTCCCCATCGGGCATTTCCCCGATCTTGTGAAAGCTCTCGCTCTCGTGAAACAGGCCGCGGCACGAGCTAACAGGCGGCTCGGTTTCCTTTCTCCTGAAAAGGCGGATGCTATCGAAGGCGCCTGCAATATGATTGCGAAGGAAGGCCGGTTTCATGACCAGTTCGTGGTCGACGCCATCCAGGGTGGCGCTGGCACTTCCACGAATATGAACGCCAATGAAGTTGTCGCCAATGTCGGGCTGGAGCTGATGGGGAAGCAGAAGGGAGATTATACCTCCCTTCATCCCAACGACGACGTCAATATGGAGCAATCCACCAACGACGCGTATCCGACCGCCCTGCGTCTTGCCATTATTTTTGCGACCGACCCGATGATTGCGGCTCTTGAAGAGCTTGCCTATGCATTCAAGGCCAAGGCCGTCGAGTTCGGCGATGTCCTGAAGATCGGGCGCACCCAGCTCCAGGATGCGGTGCCGATGACGCTCGGCCAGGAATTCGATGCTTTCTACGCCACTATCAAGGAGGACGTATCGCGCCTGAAGGAAGCGGCTGCGCTCTTTCGCGAAGTCAATCTCGGCGCGACCGCTATCGGTACCGGTATTACGACCGATCCGCGCTATGCGGCGCTGGCAATCGAGGAGCTTGCCCGTCTTTCTCGCCAGCCGATGGTGCTGGCTGCAAACCTCATTGAAGCGACCTCTGACATGGGGGCATTCGTGCTCTTCTCGGGGGTTTTGAAGCGTATCGCCGTCAAGGTATCGAAGATTTGCAACGATCTCAGGCTTCTCTCCAGCGGTCCGCGTGCCGGATTTGCGGAAATCAGGCTGCCTGCGGTTCAGGCGGGCTCATCAATCATGCCGGGCAAGGTTAATCCGGTCATTCCGGAAGTCGTCAATCAGGTTGCCTATCTGGTCATCGGGCACGATATGACCGTAACGATGTGCGCGGAGAGCGGCCAGTTGCAGCTCAATGCATTTGAACCGACCATCGGTTATTGCATTCTGTCTTCGCTGCGCCATCTGACGGCGGCGCTTGGTACGCTGACGACGCGATGCGTCAATGGTATTGAGGCAGATCGTGAGCGTTGTCTCGCTTTGGTCGAAGACAGCATCGGTCTTCTCACCGCGCTTGGTCCGGCGCTGGGATATGAGGCATCCTCACGGGTGGCCAAGCGGGCTTTGGCGGAGAAGCGCAAGGTTGCGGATATCGTTCTCGAGGAAAAGCTTCTGACGCATTCAGAGCTGGAACAGCTTTTGCGGATCGATGCCATGACAGCCCCTGCACGCCTCAAAATGGCAACGACGCGAAAGCAGGGCTGAGTTCTGCCGTCCATGTTCCATTTAAGCACGCGCCCGTTTCAACCGGGCGCGTTGCCATATCGGCAGGCAGCAAATTCTTGCGTTGGTAAAAGTCTCATGTGCAAACTCTGCGGTTGTCAGTCCGTTGTCATGAAAGTAGCCGCATCTTATAGTCAGACTAAGGTTTGAAGCCGTTTGGCGAGAGGGTGGGGTAACGGATGGTACCGGGATGTCAGGACGGAAGTGAGGGTGGTTCAGCAGGTTGTCCGGCCGGAGGGCTCGCAGAAGTAACACCCTCATACGCTGAAACCGACATGCTATCTGGGCTCGATGCGTCCGGACAGGCGCTGATTGAAGACGAACTCATTCTCGGCAGGTTAGGCTCGCTGGAGGTTCGCATCGCCACCACACTCGAGGAACTCCATCAGGCACAGCGGTTGCGGTTTGATGTCTTTTACAAAGAGATGTCGGCGATTGAGGGCGATGAAGCCCGCGAAACCGGACGTGATGCGGATGATTATGATGCGATCTGCGATCATCTTCTGGTGCTCGACCACAGTGATATGAAAAGCGGAAAACCTGCGGTGGTTGGAACCTATCGTTTGCTGCGGCAGCAAATAGCCAATCGCTATCAGGGTTTTTACACCGCTGCCGAATTCGATATCGAGCCCCTGATTGCCGCCAATCCTGATCTCAACTTTCTGGAGCTTGGGCGTTCCTGTGTCTTGAAACCTTATCGTGACAAGCGCACCGTCGAGCTGATGTGGCAGGGGATATGGAATTATGTCCGCCGCAACCGGCTCGATGTGATGTTCGGCTGCGCCAGTCTTGAAGGTATCGACCCTGTGCAACTGGCGTTACCGCTCAGTTTTCTGCATCACTATGCAGCTTCGCCGGAACACTGGCGGGTCCGTGCCCTCGCAGAGCGGTACGTGTCTATGGATATGATGCCGAAAGAGCAGATCAATCCAAAGAAGGCGCTCCATGAGCTGCCGCCCCTTATAAAGGGTTACCTGCGTCTCGGGGCCGGTTTTGGTGACGGAGCGGTCATTGATCCGCAATTCCAGACCACCGATGTGCTGGTGATGTTGCCGGTGTCATCACTCAATCCCCGTTATCTGACCTATTTCGGACCGAGTAACGAAGTTTCCTGATTTTCTTTTCCGATCAACCATTCCCTGCGGACCTCCGGGTCGGCCTCATTCAGGAAGTGCCGGTCTGCGAGAGCGGCGAAGGCCGGAGGTGTTTCGAGCTGCGACAGCGCCCATACCGCCATCGCGCGTATCAGCGGTGATGGCTCAGCGAGCAATGCACGCACCTTCGGCAGCAAGATAGTCTCTCCCGAATTTCCGGTGGCGATCAGAACATTACGCAGGAAACGATTACGACCCAACCGACGGATCGGTGTTCCGGTAAAACGTGCTTTGAAAGCTGATTCATCCAGTTCGAGAAGCTCATCAAGCGGTGGCCCGGAGAGATCGGCGCGGTGCGCCAGTCTCACTTCATGGCCGGTTCTGGCGAACTTGTTCCAGGGGCAGGCCGCCAGGCAATCGTCGCAACCGAAAATCCGATTGCCTATGGGCTTGCGGAACTCGCGCGGAATATGCCCTTTTGATTCGATGGTAAGGTAGGAAATGCAGCGCCGCGCATCGAGACTGTGCGGAGCGGGAAAGGCGTTGGTCGGGCAGACATCAAGACAGCGACGGCAGGAACCGCAGCGGTCGGGTTCAGGTTCGTCGACCGGCATGTCACAGGTGGTGTAAATCGCCCCGAGGAAAAGCCAGTTGCCGAACTGGCGCGACACCAGCACGGTATGCTTTCCCTGCCAGCCGATGCCGGCGGCCTGCGCCAGCGGTCTCTCCATCACGGGCGCCGTATCGACAAACACCTTGACGTCGCAGCCGCTGCGGGTGGCGAGAAATCCGGCTATTTCCTTGAGTTTTCCCTTGATGACATCGTGATAATCCCGGCGGCGGGCATAAACGGCGATTGATCCGCGATCCGGGTGAGCGAGATGCACCAAGGGGTCTTCGTCTACGCTGTAATTGACGCCGACCATGACCACGCTCTTTACCTCGGGCCACAAGCTGCAAGGTGAGCCGCGCCGTTCTTCCGTTTCCGCCATCCATTCCATGGAGCCATGGTGGTTGCTGGCGAGCCAGTGACGCAGGCCGTCTGCGGCGTCAGGGATAGAGGTGGCGGAAGTGACACGGACAATATCAAAGCCGAGCCTATGGGCCCGCTCGATAAAAGCGCCTTTCAGTTTTTCGCCGCTCAGAAGTCCAGATTTGTGTAATGGCTTGATGGCGCCATGCCGGCGATGCGGTCGCTCAGCAGTGGGCGGAATGCCGGTCTCGATTTGATTCTCGCGTACCATTCCTTAGCCGTCGGTTGTTCGTCCCATGGCACATCGCCGAGATAATCGGCAACCGAAAGATGGGCTGCCGCTGCCATATCGGCATAACTCAACCTGTCCCCCGCCAGCCAGTTCCGTTTAGAGGTCAGATAGCCGATATATTGCAGATGATAACGGATATTGGCCCGCGCTGCACGAATTGCGCTCATCTCAGGAGCGCCGCCGCCGAGACTGGCGGGAATGAAGCGCTTGTAGATCTTCTCGTGAACCAGATAGCCGCTGACTTCGTCGTGGAATTTGATCAGGAACCATTCCATCAGGCGACGGATTTCCGCCCGGTCGCCCGGTGAATCGGGGAGGAGGCGCTTGTCGTCGAGGGCCAGCCCGCGAGTCTCATCGAGATATTCCGATATCACGCTCGCTCCCGCCACGACGAAGCCGCCGTTTTCAACCAGAACGGGTGTCGTTCCGGCCGGATTGATAGCGAGGAACTCTTCTCGCCGTTCCCAGGGGCGTTCCTCGACGAGCTGGGTCTCCATGCCCATCTCGACAAGCACGATGCGTATGAACCGCGAATGCGGGCAAAAAGGATAATGATGAAGAATCGCCATCGGATCCATAAGCTTGCGATGTGTTGAATTTTTTGCGCGGGGGAAGACAGCGCGACTTCTCTTAAAGACCTGATTTTCTTAACGCCCGGTAACGATTCGCGAAAAAGTATTTTTATTTGCCGGAATGTTTTCCAGCCTTTCCTCTCCCGAATGTCTCCTACTGACGATTTGGGACCGAAACAAGGCGGCTAAAGTCCTGCTCCCGGCCCAGCTTCGCAGTTTTTTGTCTATCGACCGCTCCCTTTTTCGGAATGACTTGCGTCGGTAACCTTAATGAAAGAAAAGGCTGCCAAGCTGTTTTTTTGACCAGCTCCGTTTGCGGACGGGAAGATGTTTTGAACGCGCGGATGGAACGGAAACAATGATCGAATTTCTGCAGGCGGCTTTTCTCGGAATTGTCGAGGGTCTTACAGAATTTTTGCCGGTGTCCTCCACCGGGCATCTGCTTCTTCTGGGCCACTTCATCAATTTCCAGTCGACCGGAAAGGCTTTCGAGGTTCTGGTCCAGTTAGGCTCTATTCTTGCGCTGGTTGTCGTTTACGCTCACCGTTTGATCGATATCGCCAGGAGGCTGCCTTATGATCCGGCGGCGCGACGGTTTGTGATCGGTGTTCTGGTCGCCTTCCTGCCTGCGGCATTTCTGGGCGCATTGCTGCATGGTTTCATCAAGGATGTTCTGTTCAACCCTTATGTGGTCTGCTTCACCCTGATCGGCGGCGGGCTCATTCTTCTGATGCTCGATGAATATGTGCTTGAGCCGCGTTATACCGATGCCACCAGGTTCCCGCTGTCAGTCTATGCTAAGATCGGTTTCATCCAGTGTCTGGCGATGATCCCGGGCGTATCCCGCTCCGGCGCCACCATCGTCGGTGGTCTGTTGCTCGGCGCGGACAAGCGCTCGGCAGCGGAGTTCTCGTTCTTCCTGGCGATGCCGACGATGGCGGGGGCGTTTGTCTATGATCTTGCCAAGAATTACAGCCAGCTCTCGCTCAATGACGGTGCGCTCATCGTGGTCGGTTTCATATGCGCATTCGTGTCCGGCCTGATTGTCGTTCGCAGTTTCCTTGACTATATCGGTCGCCACGGTTTCACCCCGTTTGCCTGGTGGCGCATCATCGTCGGCTCGGTCGGACTGGCTGCTTTGTTTGCGTTTGGCTGATCAACAGACCTTTGCCGGATAGCGACAGAGATCTGCGATGATACATGTCTCGCATTCAGGCTTGCGTGCCTTACACACATAGCGCCCGTGCAGGATCAGCCAGTGATGGGCATGCAGGAGAAACTCCTTCGGAACGAGCTTCTCCAGCGGTTCCTGGGTTTCCTGGGGTGTTCGGGTCCTCAATAAGGGGATGCGATTGGCGACCCTGAAGATATGAGTGTCGACTGCGATCCGCGGATTGCCGAAAACAATATTGACGACAACGCTCGCCGTCTTGCGACCAACCCCGGGAAGGGTCTGCAGGGCATCTATGTCTTCCGGAACACGGCCATCCCATTCGTCAACGAGGCGTTGGGACAGGGCAATCACGTTTTTCGCCTTGGTGTTGAAGTAATTGATGGTCCGAATGCATTCGCGCACGCCGTCCTCACCGAGCTCCAGCATTTTTTGCGGCGTGTCGGCCAGAGGAAAGAGCTTGCGAGTCGCCTTGTTGACTCCGACATCCGTTGCCTGCGCCGACAGAACAACGGCGACCAGCAGCGTGAACGGGTTGACATATTCAAGCTCACCCTTCGGTTCCGGATCGCGGTCACGGAAACGGCTGAAAATTTCAACGACTGTCTTCCGGCTGACAGGTTTGACCGAAGGAGGAGCTAACTCTGGCACTGTCATCTCGGGGCCCTTGTTCAAAGACATGTCTTTGCATGAATTTCGCACTGGAGCTTTCTAGCCCCTAATATCATGAGGGTGTAGCATCTGGCGAAAGACAGGCGTGGAGAAACTGCATGTGCTTTGCAGGAATCGGGTGTCGCGGTGGTCAAGGAGCCGATATGCTGACGTCACCATGAGGACAGCTAACGTGGATCACCCATGCTCGATACTTTGAAAGAAGCGGTAATTGACGCACAGGAACAGGCGGGGCCGGTTGCTGATTACGAAACTGTGCGCCGGATCATCGCGTTCATCTCGCAGCACTGGCGGCGGCAGCCGACGACAGACGAAATCGCCGAGCATATCGGGATGTCTGGCAGTTCGGTGCATCATCTGTTCCGGCGCTGGTCCGGCTTGACGCCGAAGGGTTTCCTGCAGGCGATCACGCTCGATAATGCCAAGGCATTGCTCAGTGACTCAGCCAGCATTCTTGAAACAACCCATGAGGTCGGTTTGTCCGGGCCGGGACGCCTGCACGATCTCTTCATCACCCATGAGGCGATGACTCCGGGAGATTACAAAAAGGGCGGGGCTGATATCACGATGCGTTACGGCTACCACGCTTCGCCGTTTGGCGAGATGATATTGGTGGCCACTGAACGTGGTCTCGCCGGGCTCGGTTTCGTCGATGACGGTGATCGTGAACCCGCTCTTGCCGATATGCGTCGCCGCTGGCCCAACGCGACATACATCCGCGATGACGCAGCTCTTGCTCCCTACGCCGTCCAGATGTTCCAGCAGCCCGGTTGGCAGGAGAATCAACCGTTACGCATCGTGCTGATCGGAACTGATTTTGAAGTGCGGGTTTGGGAAACCCTGCTTCGGATTCCGATGGGGCGGGCAACGACCTATTCCGATATCGCAAATCACATAGGCAAGCCCAAGGCCTGTCGTGCGGTGGGAGCTGCTGTGGGCAAAAACCCGATCTCGTTCGTGGTGCCGTGCCACCGGGTGCTGGGCCGTTCAGGCGCGCTCACCGGCTATCATTGGGGCGTCACCCGCAAACAGGCGATGCTGGGCTGGGAGGCTGGACAAACGGGCGCGTGATCAGGCCGGTTGTGGCCCGTCATAACCCTCGATGATGATGAGATCAGCGATGCAATGGCCGTCGCGCTTAGCCTTTGCTGCCATATATTCCGGCGAATTCCAGCAATCGATAGCCGCCTGATAGGACGGAAATTCAATCACGATATTGCGGCTGCGCGCTTCTCCCTCGGCGGAAACGTAAGCGCCACCGCGTACCAGAAAGCGTGCGCCGTATGCTGCGAATGCAGCGCCGTTGGCACGAACATATTTCTGATATTCATCGGGGTTGGACACGTCGACACGGCCAACCCAGTACCCCTTTGCCATAAGTTTTTCTCCGGCATGAAGGTCACGCGGCCGACGCGATTTCTTCGATGATGGCACGCGCTGCGGCGACAGGTTCGGCAGCCGCGGTGATCGGTCTCCCGACGACGAGATGACTTGCGCCGGAGCGTATCGCCATGGCCGGTGTCACGATGCGCTTCTGATCGCCTGCGTCAGCTCCAGCCGGGCGAATCCCCGGAGTAACGATGAGACGATCCGGCCCTATGATTTCCCGCACCCTGGCGGCTTCCGTGGCCGCACAGACGATGCCATCGATGCCGATCTCGCGCGCCTGGGTCGCACGCTTCGTCACCAGTTCACTCACCGTTCCGGCATACCCGGCTTCCAGTGTGTCCGTGTTGTCATAGGAAGTCAGAACAGTAACGGCGATAACCTTCAGGTTCGATCCCGCCTTGCCGGCAACGGCGGCGCGCATGGTCTGCGGATAGGCATGAACGGTCGTGATAGTTGCGCCAAGCGCCGCAAGAGAGCGGACTCCTTCTTCGACCGTGTTGCCGATATCGTGCAGTTTGAAATCAATGAAGAGTTTCTTCCCTGCGCGGATGAGTTCCTCGGCAAAAGCCAGTCCGCCCGCATAACCGAGCTGATAGCCGATTTTGTAGAACTCTACATCGTCTCCCAAACGTCCGACCAGTCGTTTGGCCTCGTCTACCGAAGAAATGTCGAGGGCGACGATAAGCCGTTCGCGGGGAGAAAGCGTCATGTGTCCGTTCGCTGGTTGTAGATCCATACGCGCGCCGGCGGCACGTTGCGCCAGATGCGCTTCGATGCCTGGCAAACGTAATCGGGATGATGCGTCGGCATGGGTGACACCAGCGCATAGGTGAATTGAATGAAGGGCGCTTCTTCCCGCATGAGGCTGCGCGCTGCGGATAGAAGCGAGAGGCGGGCTTCCATAGGCTTGGTGAACAGTGGCAGGCTGGAGACGATTGCCGCTGCGGGCTCGGAAACGGCACCCGCCAGCGTCTCGGTGATATCGTAGGCGTCGCCCTGAACGATGGTTGCCCGCGGAAATTTCCGTTTGAGAAGCTTGCAGAAATCGGCGCTGTATTCAACGAGAACGAGGCGTTCCTGTGCTACGCCGCGTCGGATCAAAGCATCGGTGACAGGGCCTGTGCCAGGGCCGAGTTCGATCACGGGACCTGTCGCACGCGGATCGACGTAGGATGCCATGGTGCGCGCGAGCCAGGGGCTCGATGGCGCAACGGCACCCGTCATCAGCGGGCGCTCCAGCCAGGAACGCCAGAAGCGCGCCTGGTCTACGGATTTTTCTCTCGCAGCGATGGATTTTCGCCTTGAGAGCGGAGAGGATGACGGGAGCACGGACAGATCCCTCGATTGGCGGGCAGGTACGCTCTTTTCATCAAAACCTGTCGAACTTTTCTTATTTAGCGCGTAACACCGAAACCATCAAAGAATTCTTTCATCCGGGAAAAAAATCCTGAACTTTCCGGATGAGTTTCTTTGGAGCATTCCGTGTCGAACTCCATTAAAAGCTCCCTTTGGCGCCGGGTTAGTTTCTGCGGGGTTTCCACAACGACCTGGATGTAAAGATCTCCCGCGCCACGAGACCGTAGCACCGGCATTCCTTTGCCACGCAGGCGAATTTGCTTCCCTGTCTGGGTTCCTTCCGGGATGACCACCTTCTCTTCGGCGCCATCGATGCCGGGAACGGTGATATCGCCCCCGAGCGACGCGGTAACCATCGAGATGGGGACGCGGCAGAACAGATCAGACCCATCGCGCTGGAAAAATTGATGCGGTTTCAATGACAGGAATATATAGAGATCTCCCGCCGGCCCGCCGCGCAAGCCCCCTTCGCCTTCGCCAGACAGGCGAATGCGGGTGCCGTCCTCTACACCGGCCGGAATGTTGACCGAAAGTGTCCGCTCACGGGTGACACGGCCGCCGCCACCACATGAATCGCACGGATCGTCGATGACCTCACCCCGTCCGTGACAGTTCGGACAGGTCCGCTCCACGGCAAAAAAGCCCTGCGAGGCCCGCACGCGGCCATGGCCGCCACAGGTCGGGCATTGCCGTGGCTTGGAACCCGGCTTGGCGCCCGTTCCGGAACAGGCGTCGCAGGTGATGGCCGTTGGAATCTTGATGGTTTCGGTTTTGCCTGTGAAGGCGTCCTCAAGGGTGATTTCAAGGTTGTAGCGAAGGTCGGAGCCGCGCTCCCGCCCTCCTGTCGAGCGTCCCCTGCCGCGGGAATCTCCAAAGAAATTCTCGAAGATATCGGTCATGAAATCGGAAAAGTCGTTGCCGAAACCCGGCCCGCCGCCAGCGCCGCCATTGGCGAAGGCTGCATGACCGTACTGGTCATAGGCGGCACGCTTGTCGGCATCACTTAATGCCTGATAAGCCTCGTTGATTTCCTTGAAGCGTATCTCGGCTTCCTTGTCGCCCTGATTCCGGTCCGGGTGATACTGCATGGCGAGCTTGCGGAACGTCGTCTTCAGTTCCGTCTCGCTTGCAGTTCTCGATACTCCGAGGACTTCGTAATAGTCCCTTTTGGACATTGAGTGCTCACCCCGTTTGTCGGCCACCGAAGCTGTTTCTCTTGGGAACTCCTAAGAGGAACAACGCCAGTCCCGTTGTCTGACTTGCCTTACCCGAAGCCCGAAAATCATGTCCGGCCTTCAAACGCGCCTGATCCCCGGGCAAATGTCCGGGGATCGGTTTCGTATTATGACACCGCGTTACAGCGGATTGGTGATCCGGGAAGGGCCGATCAGCCCTTCTTCTTTTCGTCGTCGACTTCCTGGAAGTCAGCGTCGATCACTTCTTCCTTCTGTCCGTCCACTCCCTCGACGCCACCGTCTTCACCACCTTCAGCAGCCTGACTTGCCTTGTAAATGGCTTCTCCGAGCTTCATCGAAGCCTGCATGAGGTCGGTGGTGCGGGCCTTGATGGTTTCCACGTCTTCGGCGGCCAGAGCCTGACGAAGGGCGTCAACCGCGGTTTCAATGCCCTGCTTGTCGTCATCGGAAACCTTGTCGCCATGCTCGGCCACAGATTTCTCGGTGCTGTGGATCAGGCTTTCGCCGTGGTTCCGGGCTTCGACGAGTTCGCGACGTGCCTTGTCTTCGGTGGCGTGGGCTTCGGCATCCTTGACCATGCGGTCGATGTCGGCATCAGACAATCCGCCGCTGGCCTGGATCTGGATCGCCTGCTCCTTGCCGGTCGCCTTGTCCTTCGCAGTGACGTTGACGATGCCGTTGGCATCGATGTCGAAGGTCACCTCGATCTGCGGCATGCCGCGCGGAGCCGGGGGAATGCCCATCAGGTCGAACTGGCCAAGCAGCTTGTTGTCCGCCGCCATTTCGCGCTCACCCTGGAACACCCGGATCGTCACCGCGTTCTGGTTGTCGTCGGCGGTGGAAAAGACCTGGCTCTTCTTGGTCGGGATCGTGGTGTTGCGGTCGATCAGGCGTGTGAAGACACCACCAAGCGTCTCGATGCCGAGTGACAGCGGCGAAACGTCGAGCAGTAGCACGTCCTTGACATCGCCCTGAAGCACGCCGGCCTGGATGGCAGCGCCAATGGCGACGACTTCATCCGGATTGACGCCCTTGTGGGGCTCCTTGCCGAAGAAGTTTTTCACCACTTCCTGGATCTTCGGCATGCGGGTCATGCCGCCGACCAGCACCACTTCGCCGATATCGGCCGGGGTGAGGCCCGCATCCTTCAACGCCTTGCGGCACGGCTCAATCGTACGCTGCACTAGATCATCGACAAGCGATTCGAACTTGGCGCGCGACAGTTTCAGCGCGAGATGCTTCGGCCCGGAGGCGTCGGCGGTGATGTAAGGCAGGTTGATTTCGGTCTGGGATGCCGAGGACAGCTCGATCTTTGCCTTTTCGGCGGCTTCCTTCAGACGCTGCAGGGCGAGCTTGTCCTTTTTCAGGTCGATGCCCTGTTCCTTCTTGAACTCAGCTGCCAGATACTCAACGAGGCGCATGTCGAAATCTTCACCACCGAGGAACGTGTCGCCGTTGGTGGATTTCACTTCGAACACGCCGTCGCCGATTTCGAGGATCGACACGTCGAACGTGCCGCCGCCGAGATCGTAGACCGCAATGGTGCCTGCCTGCTTCTTGTCGAGGCCGTAAGCGAGAGCTGCGGCAGTCGGCTCGTTGATGATGCGCAGGACTTCGAGACCGGCGATCTTGCCGGCATCCTTCGTCGCCTGACGCTGGGCATCGTTGAAATACGCCGGAACGGTGATGACCGCCTGCGTGACATTCTGGCCGAGATAGGCTTCCGCCGTCTCTTTCATCTTCTGAAGGATGAAGGCGGAAATCTGCGACGGAGAAAACTTCTTGTCGTTGTCCCCGACCCAGGCATCACCGTTTTGAGCCTTGATGATGTTGTAGGGGACGAGCCCCTTGTCCTTCTGGGTCATCGGATCGTCATATGTCCGACCGATAAGACGTTTGATGGCAAAAAAAGTGTTTTCCGGATTGGTCACGGCCTGCCGTTTTGCAGGCTGGCCGACCAGGCGCTCGCCGTCATCCGTAAAAGCGACAATGGAGGGGGTCGTGCGAGCCCCTTCCGCATTCTCAATGACCTTTGGCGTAGAGCCCTCCATCACTGCGACGCAGGAATTGGTGGTGCCAAGATCGATACCTATAACTTTACCCATGGCGGGATCCCTCATTTCGTTCAAGCAGACCGCCGAGCCCCGAAGCTGCTCGGCCCATGGCTGGATGGTTGGATTGGATACAGGGTCGGAAACCGAACCGGTTAAACCCTGTGCTGCCGCTCATATAAGAAGGAGCGCGTGAGGCCGCAAGACCATTGATGCATTCTGACAGGTAAGAATCTTGCAAAAAGCACCATAAAATGAACAGATCGGGGGCATTCCCGCTCCGAATATGTCAATGGCTTCCAGTTTTTAATGTTTTGCCGTTGCGTTTGTCATCGTGCGGGCAAATCCGAATCCCATCCGGGGGCTTTGGTATGTTGCGCCAAGGAAAATGCCGCTTGGCGCAACAATTCGCACGATAACGGCTTTGATTTTCTCGCAAGCGCCAGTGTCGAGATGCAGCAATAAGTTCTACGTTCCTTGCAGCTCTTCTTCCGTGTCTCTTGTATTAGCGAGAAAATTCAGTTTCCCGCTCGTGTTCATGCTGCTCTAAAGCACTATTCCGATTGTCTTGACGCTGGCAACGGAAACGGTGTTGCTTGGTTGGATCAAGCGGGAACAACTCCGCACCAATAAAGTATCCCTGGGAGGATATCATGCCGTTTTCACGATCCGGTTTCCGGATGCACTGGTTTATAAGCCTGCGCAATTTTTCCGTCCTTGCTATCGCTGCTCTTTCTTTTTCCAGCGCTGCTCATGCACAGGATGTCGTGCGGCTCGGTAATCTCAAATTCGCACATTACGGGGCCATTTCCTATATGAAGGAACTCGCTCCGAAATATAACCTGAAGATCGATGAGCGTTTCTTCGCCAAGGGTATCGACATCACTCCGGCGCTGATTGCCGGACAGATAGACATTGCTGCGAGCGCGGTCGATGCGGCCATCGCTGCCCGGGCTCAGGGCGTACCGACATATGTGGTTGCGGGGTTTGCCAAAGGCGGTGCGCGCATTCTTGTCGGCAAGGCCAGCGGCATCAAGTCTGTCGCCGACATGAAGGGTAAGAAGGTTGGCGTTGCCCGCGGTGGTGCTCAGGAACTGGTTCTTCTTGCTGAGTTGGACAAATACGGGCTGACCTGGTCCGACAAGCCGGGCAAGGATGTCCAGATTTATTACATGGCCTATGCCGATCTCAATCAGGCCCTGAATGCCGGTGATATCGATGCGATCAGCCAGTCTGAACCCCAGGCCAGCCAGGCAATCAACCAGGGTTTCGGCGTAGAATTACTAAAGCCTTATGATACGCCGCTCGGTGTTCCGGTGCGGGCGCTGGTGATGACCGAGGACATGTACAAGAACAAGCCGGATGTTGCGGCACGCGTGCTCAAACTGTTCGTTGAGGCGACCTCCACCTTTATCGACAAGCCCGAGCTTGCCGAAAAATATGTCCGCGAAGAGATGTTCAAGAACCAGATCACTTCGCAGGACTATAAGGATGCCATCGGCAATTCGCCGTTCAGCTACGACATCACCGCCGAGCATGTTCAGATCACCACCGACCTGATGCAGAAATATGGTGTCGGTCGCATGAGCAAGCCGCCGGTTGCAGCCGATTGGGTCAAGCTTGACCTGCTCCAGGCGGCGAAAACTGCGACTGCCAAGAACTGAGCGATTGCCGATGAAGGAAACCCTGAAGGCATTCCCTTTTCTCAAGGGTGTGGTCGTTCCGGTTATTGTGCTGGCGTTCTGGCAGACGCTGTCCATGTCCGGACTGATCCAGCCCACCATCCTGCCTGCCCCGACGGCAGTGGTGGTGCGCTGGATTGATTATCTGCTGCCGTTCGAGGCCTATGATCCCGCCAGTTCAAGCTGGCTGGCATGGGCTTTGTCTGGAGAACTCCTGCACGACGCCTGGGCGAGCCTGTTTCGTGTCATCATCGGCTTTGCCATCGGGGCGGGGCTGGCTCTGCCGCTCGGGTTGTGGATGGGAGCAAGCCAGAGGGCACACGAGCTTTTCAATCCGCTGATCCAGTTTCTGCGCCCGATTCCCCCCATCGCCTACATCCCCCTGGCGATGTTGTGGTTCGGGCTCGGCAACCCTCCGGCGCTGTTTCTCATCAGCATCGGCGCATTCTTTCCTGTGCTGATCAATACCATTGCCGGGGTGCGTAACGTTGATGGCATCTATATCCGCGCTGCGAAGAATCTGGGCGCTGACCAGTTCACACTGTTTCGACGTGTCGTTCTGCCTGCTGCCACTCCTTACATCCTCACCGGTATGCGGGTTGGGATGGGGACGGCCTTCATCTGCGTGATCGTTGCCGAAATGATCGCGGTCAATAGCGGCGTCGGCTACCGGATTCTGGAAGCGCGCGAGTATTCGTGGTCTGACAAGGTGATTGCCGGCATGATCACGATCGGCTTTCTCGGCCTGATGATCGATCTGTTCATGGACCGGTTGAATCGTCGTCTTCTGCGCTGGCATCGCGGGTTGGAAAACTGAACCGTTTTTTGAGAGACCTTCAAGGAGACGACAATGGAAACGGCTCTATCTCGCCACCCGGATTCCCGGTTTGAAACCAGCCCCGAACCGGAAATCGAGATTCACAATGTCAGCAAGACATTTGGAGCCGGCCCCGGTCTGGTTACGGCGCTTGAGAACATCGACTTCAATATCGCGCATGGTGAGTTCGTCTGCCTGCTCGGCCCGTCCGGATGTGGAAAATCGACGCTGCTCAATGCCATTGCCGGGTTCTCGCTGCCGACCGGCGGGGTCATCACCGTCAAGGGTGAAGAGATAAGCCGCCCGGGTCCCGAGCGGGGTATGGTGTTTCAGGAATATGCCCTGTTCCCGTGGATGAGCGTCGCGAAGAACATTGCCTTTGGTCTTGAGATCAAAGGCGTCGCCAGGCGGGAGCGGCAACGTATCGTTGAAGAATTGCTTGCCAAGCTGGGGCTGAGCGATTTCCGTGATCGGTTTCCGAAAGACCTTTCCGGCGGAATGCGCCAGCGTGTCGCCATCGCCCGCATTCTGGCGCTCGATCCGCCGATCATGCTCATGGACGAACCTTTCGGGGCGCTGGACGCCCTGACGCGTCGCACCCTTCAGGATGAATTGTTGCGAATCTGGGAAGAGTTCGGCAAGACCATCGTCTTCGTCACCCATTCCATCGAGGAGGCTATCTATCTCGGCTCGCGCGTCGTGGTCCTCACCTACCGTCCCGGCACCATCAAGCAGGATATCGCTGTCGATCTACCCCGTCCGCGCGATACCAGCGATCCGGCTTTTAACGACCTGAAACGGGAGCTTGGTGCTCTGGTGATGGAAGAGCAGCAGCGCTTTTCCGAGGCGGAGCGCAGCGGGACTTTTGACTGACCGCCATTGCTGCCCTGATTAACACTTCGTGATGCCGATGGCCAAAACGCCGGGATAGTGGCGCACTTCGCCTGGTAAAATGAAATCCTTCGCTTTCCTGACGCGTTGGACGCGGCTATATCTGTGTTCCTAGAGCCTTTTCCATTTAATCAGTATCGATTAAATGATAAGAAAATGCGTCTTAACAATAGCTTAGAGCGTTGCAGCGATTCATATTGAACACAAAACGCTCTAATCATAGGAGACGACATGGAAATGACGGGGATGCGGCTTGTCGTGGTAGGTGCTTCCGGGCGTATGGGGCGCATGCTCATCAAAACGATAGGTGAAACCGCAGGTTGCACGCTGGTCGGCGCCATTGATCAGAAGCAGTCGATTCATCTCGGTCAGGATGCGGGAACGCTGGCGGGGTTATCGCCTGTCGGAGTGCCTTTGACCGACGATCCGCTGCCGCTCTTCGCCGCCTGCGATGGCGTGCTGGATTTCACCGCGCCTGCGGCAACCACGGCTTACGCGGCGCTTTCGGCCCAGGCGCGGATTGTCCATGTCATAGGTACGACAGGTCTCCAGGAAACGGATTTTGCAAAACTCCATGCCGCATCGCGTCATGCCCGTATCGTGCAATCGGGTAACATGTCGCTCGGCGTGAACCTGCTCGCCGGGCTGGTGCGCAAAACCGCAGCGACTCTGGGTGAGGATTTCGATATCGAAATCCTAGAGATGCATCACCGCATGAAGGTCGATGCTCCCTCCGGCACTGCGCTCCTTCTTGGTGAAGCCGCAGCCGAAGGGCGCGATATCGCGTTGAAAGATCATTCCGTCCGCAGCCGTGATGGCCACACCGGCGCGCGTTCGCCCGGAACCATCGGTTTTGCCACCTTGCGCGGCGGCACTGTCGTCGGCGAGCATAGCGTCGTTTTCGCGGGCCCTTCCGAACGGCTGGAACTGGTTCATCGCGCTGAGGATCGGGGTATTTTCGCACGTGGTGCCGTCAGGGCTGCTTTATGGGCTTTTGAGAAAAAACCTGGTTTCTACTCCATGGCCGACGTGCTCGGATTGTAGTACCTGAGATTGAAGAACACGGTGTTTCCAAAGAAACGCAATGTATGAAGCAGCGGTAGATCAACCCGCTATGGTTATTTGATAGGCTACGGAGAAAATAGAATGGAACGTCTTCTTGTTCTCGCCCGTCACGGGCAAAGCGACTGGAACCTGAAAAATCTCTTCACCGGCTGGAAGGATGTCGATCTGACCGATCTCGGTGTTGAAGAAGCCCGTAATGCCGGCAAGCGCCTCAAGGCGCTCGGCGTCAGCTTCGATGTCGCCTTCACTTCGGATTTGAAGCGCGCCCAGCGCACCTGCCAGCTCATTCTCGAGGAACTTGGCCAGCCGAATCTTGAGACCATCAGGGATCAGGCACTGAACGAGCGCGATTACGGCGACCTTACCGGCCTCAATAAAGATGACGCCCGCAAGCGGTGGGGCGAAGATCAGGTTCATATCTGGCGTCGTTCCTACGATGTCGCCCCTCCCGGCGGTGAAAGCCTGAAGGACACGGTTGCCCGTGCGCTGCCTTATTACGTCAAGAATATCCTGCCGCGCGTCATGGCGGGCGAACGTGTTCTGGTTGCGGCCCATGGCAATTCACTTCGCGCTTTGGTCATGGTTCTCGACCGGCTTACCGCAGAGACCATTCCATCGATGGAACTGGCAACCGGCGTGCCTCTGGTTTACCGGCTTGGTGCGGATACATCCGTCATCGACAAGAAGGTACTTGAAGCCTGACCACCTGAAACAGGGCTCAGATTTTGCGCCTTGAGCAGAAACACAGAGCGGCAATGGGATTTATTTCCGTCAATTGCCGCTCTCCTTCCAATCTTTCATGTCTTAAGAAGGGCGGCTTTCAACTTATTGATCGCCCGTTATCGGCTTCGCCGCGCTTTTTTTCTTGAAAACCTGTTCCCACTTATAACAAAGCACTTTAGCATTCCAGCATCTGGCCTGCCGTAGGTATGGATCGATATAGCTGAAGGCCATATCGTTGCCATTGTTCGCATTCATGCGTTGCGAAGAATTTGAGGAACCCCGTATGCTTCGCTGGATCTCCGTCTTCGTGCTCTTTATTTCTTCTACGGCAGCTTTTGCCGAACCTGTTTTTCCACCTGGTTCGCGTATCGGCATGGAACCGCCGAAGGAAATGGAACTTTCCAAACGTTTCTCGGGCTTCGAGGATGCAGAGAGATCGACCTCGATAACCATCGTCGAGATGCCGCCGGAAGCCTTCCAACAGGTTGCGGCCGATCTGTCGAAGAGTGAGGTCAAACGACAGGGGCTGCGGGAGAGATCCCGCCAGACTTTCAAGGTGGGTGACAATGAAGCCATCCTGGTCAGCGGCATACAATCCACAAAAGGCGAAAAGGTCGGGAAGTGGATTCTGGCAATAGCCGATAACGACATGACAGGTTTCGTGATTGCTCAATCACCGGCGGGGCGAACCGGTTATTCCGACAAGGACATGATAAGCGCGCTGAAATCCGTTGTCGTGCGGCCTCCTCTGTCTTTTGAGGAGCAGGCGCTGTCGCTGCCGTTCACGCTGGGTGATAAAGCGGGCTTTCGCATTGTCAGGGTGGTCGGCGGCAGTTCGATAGTTTTGACCGACGGCCCAAGAGATAACAATCTTGAAGGTAGCCAGCCGGTAGTCGTCATCGGCGCTTCTCCTGGAGCTCCGGTAGAGGTCAAGGCGCGCGAGACTTTCGCCAGACAGGCCCTGGGCTCTGCCCAGAATCTGCGAAACCTTTCCATCGAGCGTTCGGAAGGTTTCCGGATGAAAGGGGATGACTGGTATGAGATCGTTGCCCGGGCAACAGATGTCGTTACCGGTCGGCCGGTCGTGGTGATGCAGACAATCCGCTTCCGGGATAACGGTTACCTGCGCATGCTTGCGATGGTCAAGGCGGAAGAACGCACCGGCACGCTCACCAGATTTCGCAACATCATTGATAATGTCGAGCTGAAATAACCGATCGGTTCCCGCTTTTCTGCAAGATGTTTTACTCCGCAGCCTCGCTTTCTTCATCTCTGCCCGTACGGATGCGGGCCATGGAGAGTGCGCTGTCGAGGTCTGTCCTGAATTGAACGCGGGGCCGCTTGATGCCATGGGACAACAGCACCCGCCGCACGGGCGAACGAGCGCCGGACAGGTATACGGCAGTGCCGTTCCGCTCCGCCTTGTTGACAAAGGCATCGATAGTGGCGGCGGCGGTAGAATCGACAATGGGAACGCCTGAGAAATCCAGAATGAACACTTTCGGCCATTGCGATATCTGGTCCAGAGCCCGTCCGACGGCAGCGGCCGCACCGAAGAAGAATGCCCCTGAGATACGATAAACGATGATCTCCTGATCTCTCGCCATGGCGGAATCGTAGGGCACGCGATTGGCGTCATCAAAGTCCGGGCGATCTTCTCCGGCATCCGGCATATCGTTTTCAATATGCACGGCCTGCGCCATGCGATGGAGGAACAGCAAAGCGCCAAGGCTGAAACCAACCACGATGCCTTCCGTGAGGTCGCGGAAAACCGTCAGCAGGAAGGTTGCGAGGAGGACGGCCGCATCGCCGGGAGAAGCGCGAAGCAGGGTAATGAATTCGTGCTTCTCGGCCATGTTCCAGGCCACGACCGCGAGGACGCCCCCAAGTGCTGCGAGAGGAATATATGAGCCGAGCGGAGCGGCAATCAACATGAACAGCAGCAGGAACAGCGAATGCAGCATGCCGGAAACCGGCCCATGCGAACCGGCGCGAACATTGGTGGCGGTGCGGGCAATTGTTCCCGTCACACAGAAACCGCCGAATAACGCCGCGCCTATATTGGCAATGCCTTGCGCCACAAGTTCGCAGTTGGAACGGTGACGTCGCCCGGTCATGCTGTCGGCGACGACAGCCGATAAAAGGCTTTCGATGCTGCCGAGCAGAGTGAAAGCAAAGGCGGCGGGCAGAACTGCCATCATCTTTTCAAAAGTGAATACCGGGAGCATCGGCGCAGGCAGGGATTGCGGAATACCCCCGAACCTGGTGCCGATGGTCTCAACCGGAAGCTGTATCACAGCCGCCAGAAACGAAGCCAGCGTTACTGCAATCAGCATTCCCGGCCAGCGCGGTCGGTAGCGCCGCACCGCAACGATGATAACTATCGTCAGCGCGCTGAGTGCGGTAGCCGCGAGATTGATTGTTGAAAAAGAAGAGCCGAGCACCATCAGTTTCGGCACCAACGGTCCGGGTTCCGGCACGCTCAGCTCCAGTCCGAACAGCTCCTTGAGCTGACTCGCAAAGATGATGACTGCGATGCCGGAAGTAAAACCGACCGTTACGGGAAACGGAATATATTTGATGAAGGTGCCGAGTTGCAGCCCACCGACGATCATCAGCATGACGCCAGACAATATCGTCGCCAGAAGCAGGCCGTCTACGCCGTGCTGCTGCACGACAGCGGCGACCAGAACGATGAAGGCTCCGGCAGGGCCGCCGATCTGAAAACGGCTACCACCAAGAAGTGATACCAGGAAGCCGCCGATGATCGCAGTGTACAGCCCGCGATCCGGCGTGACACCGGAGGCGATGGCAATCGCCATCGAAAGAGGAAGCGCAACGATTGCGACTGTCAGGCCGGCGACGGCGTCGGCGCGAAGATCGCCAAGATTATATCGCTCCCGAAAGACAGTAATCAGCTTTGGTGTGAAGAGGTCGATCAAACGAGCTTTAGAAGCGCGCGCGCTCATTATGGTATCCGCCTTTTGCGTGGCGGTTACCTAGAGTATTCCTCGATCGACCGCTCAGAAAAAGAGAATCGGATTCTTTTCCGTTCCTGCCGATCTCATAACGCCGACTGTATCCACTTTGTCAACTCGCTCTTCGGGGATGCACCGGCGCGCTGACCAACGAGTTCTCCATTCTTGAAAAGCAGGAGTGTTGGAATAGAGCGGATACCGAACTGAGCCGCGACATTTTGGTTCTCGTCGACATTAACCTTGGCGATCTTCACTTTACCAGCGAGCTCGCCTGCAATTTCTTCAAGAGCCGGGCCAATCATCCGGCACGGGCCGCACCATTCCGCCCAGAAATCGACGACGACTGGTTCCGCTGATTTCAGGACATCCTGTTCGAAACTGCCGTCGGTTACCTTTACGGTCGCCATGACATATACCTCATAAAAAACAGACGTGGAGTGCAGCCTGATATGCCACACGCGAACTTCGCAACGTATGAATACACCCGGCAGGGGTCAAGGACCGGAATGTCTAAAATAGTTTCTGTTTACTGTTTTTGATACCGATAAGTGCTGCAGCGCATTCAGAGGCGTCAAGCTCGCGAATGACAGGCCCGCTCGTCCAGATAACGAACGGCCTTATGCGATGCTGCGGGTAAAGGTCGCTGAGGAGTTCGGCATAAAGCGCAAGCTGCGTGGCGTGGGCCTGAGGGGTTGGATCATCATGGCCGGGCGGAAAGGCCGTTGTCTTGAAATCGGCAATCAGAATCTCGTCGTCAAGCACGACGAAACGATCGATCTGGCCCGAGACCGGGAGGGAACCGGAAGCTGTCGCCACTGCCCCTGCGAGGGAAATTTCCGCGCGTGAGGCTGGCCCGAACAATGGTGTCAGTAGCGGGTTCTCAAAAAGCACGCAGATGTCACTGGCCAGTTTTTGCCGCTCGGCTTGCGCCCAGGCGGGAGCTTGCGCTGTGAGATAGGCTTCTGCCACCTCATTACGTTTTTCGGAGGCGATCTCCGGAAGCTGCTCGATGAGAGCATGGGCAAGCGTGCCACGTAAACGCGCTTTACGTGCGAATGGTCCATCCGCGGGACGAGCCGCGGCTTCGGCCGCTCCAAGGGCCGTCGAAGGACGGAGCGGCGGTAAGGGCTCCGGCTCGGGGGCCAATGTTGAACTCAACCATTCCGGGGCAGGGACTTCCGGAGGTGGTGGGGTTTCAGGTATTGCCGCAAATGCCGGTTCCCGGCTGTCTTCGCGCCAGATGTCGACTGTTCCGAAAAAGGATTCACGTTTCAGAAGACGATCCGGCATTGAGCCAAGCCCGGTGCGAATCATTTCGCTCCATGCTTCCGGGGACGGGGTGCCCCTGGCGGAGGTCATGAACGGCGCGACCACCAGTTTGTCGCGAGCCCGGGTCATCGCCACGTAGAGCAGGCGATGGTGCTCCTCCAGAGCCTTTTCGCGCAGGTGCTCCCGGGCTTCACCGGTTACGAGGCAGTCAGCTTTCCTGCTGCTCCAGACAGGCACCATCTCATCCTTGACGGCAACCGGAACGAGCAACGGATCGCGCCCCAGCACGTCGCAGCCGTCGATGAGAATGGTTACCGGCGCTTCCAGCCCCTTGGCTCCGTGCACAGTCATCACACGGACCTCGTCGCGGGCGGATTCGAAGTCGCGCTTGATCGAGTGCGAAGCGTCATCAAAACGCGTCAGGAATGTCAGCAATGACGGCGTTTCCGCAATCTCGGCATTGCGCGCGAAAGACAGGAAGGCGTCTATGGCGTCACCTGCTTCGGTGCCGAGCCTCGCAACGAGTTGCGCGCGCCCGTGCAATGGCCCGAGCAACGTGGCGAAGAAACCAAACGGTCCGAAATCCTGAGCAACAACGCGCCACGACCTTAACGCGCTTAGAGCGCCCTGTGCCGTTTTTTCGCCAGCCGCTGCATGACGTTCGATTGCGGTGACAAGAGATTCCCCCTCGCCCCGATCAGCGGCAAGCATGAAAAGATCATTGTCATCGAGCCCGCCTAGCGGCGATTTCAGCGCGGTGGCCAATGTCAGGTCATCTTCCGGCAGAAGGGCGGCGCGCCCCGCGGCAATCAGGTCGAGCACGGCAATATGGTTGCCGATATCGATGCGGTCCTGCCCGGCGACCGGAACGCCTTTTTCCTTCAGGGCGCGGATCACTGCCTCAAATGCCGCGCCACGTTTGCGAACCAGAATGAGAATATCGCCTGCCCGCCACTTACGACCGCTCTCATCGCCGACCGACAGCCAACGGGAAACAGCGTGAGCGATACGTCTTGCGACGATCACCGGTGGCGAAGATGCTTCCGGTTGGTCGAGAGGTGTCACCCAGGCCTCGGGTTCCTCTTCCTCCTGGGGACGTTCCAGCGGCCACAACTCGACCTCACCGGGAGCGGAAGGGCGTGCGCTTTCATGCAGGGTTTCCGTTATCGCCGCCTCGAAGGACAAGCCCTTGAAATTGGTCGGGACCGCAAAGGTCGCATCCACTGCCGACAGAACTGCCTTGACCGAACGGAATGACAAGGTGAGCCGCACGTCCTCGAACCGTTGTCCGGCGGCTGTCACATGCCCTGCCCAGTGGCGGCGGCTGTGCTCGAACTCATGCGGGGCGGCGCCCTGAAAACCGTAAATCGACTGTTTCGGGTCGCCGACCGCGAACAGGGTTCGTTCACCGCTGCTTCGGATGCCGATCCCGGACGTGAAGTCCTCGGTGATCATCCGCAAGATCTGCCACTGCTCCGGGTTGGTGTCCTGTGCTTCGTCCACCAGCACGTGATCAATGCCCCGGTCGAGCTTGTAAAGCACCCACGCGGCGTCGCTCCGGGAGAGAACATCGAGTGTTTTATGGATCAGGTCGTCGAAATCGAGTGCCCCGGTCCGGGTTTTGTATATCTCGATGCGCTGTCTGATCCGTGCCACGAGCGCAAACAGCGCCGCTGTTCTCTCAAATGCTTCCGTCGCCTTCAGTTTGTCACGGAGCTCTGCAAGGCGATCTCTCTCGTCAATCAGCTCCTGCTTTACCTCGGCGGGAATGCTCTGGGTGACGAGGGTACGATCGGCACGCGGCGTGCCGGTCTGGGTGAAGAAAATCGAGAAATAGCGTTCAAAGCGCTCATTATCTGCGCTGGTGGCGAGCGCAATACCGATGTCTTCGGCCCGGTCACGATCGGTGGTTTTGGAACTGGCTGCAAGGATCACGGCGATTTCGCGAAGACGGGCGGGATCCATGCCTCCATTCAGCATCTCGTGGCGGATCGTGTCTGTGGTTATGCCTGGTTCGAGTTTGAGTGCGGCAGCGAGCTTGTGCTGAACGGCCTCCTTGCCATCAGTCATGGGCAATGTCCGGTTGCGCAACGCCGCTTCGATAGCGTTGCGTAGGATGTCACCGGCGGCTTCCGCTCCGACGATGTTCCATGCCTCGACGAGGTCGGGCTCGGTTCCTCCGACGATGCCGCTGAGTGTTTCGGCAATTGTCCGTTCAGTCAGTTCGGAAGAAAGGTTTTCATCGAGCACGCTGAACCGGGCGGGAACATTGGCTTCGAACGGCACTAGGTGCAGCAGGCGTTCACAGAAGGCGTGCAGGGTTTCGATCTTCAGGCCACCCGGCGTTTCGATGGCGCGTGCGAACAGCCTGCGGGCACGGCGGATATCGTCGCGTCCCTGTGGGCGGCCTTCGAGCTCACGCAACTCGTCCGCGAGCTGGATGTCATCCATGGTCACCCAGCGTCCGAGGCGCTCGAAAACCCGGATCGCCATATTGGCCGCTGCTGCCTTGGTGAAGGTGAGGCACAGGATGCGGCCCGGCTGTGAGCCTGCAAGCAGGAGCCGCAGCACCCGGTCGGTCAGCACCTTGGTTTTGCCTGCTCCGGCATTGGCCGACACCCAGGCCGATGCGCGCGGATCGGCGGCGCGACGCTGGGCGTCAAGGGTGTGAAGAGGAATGACAAGATCGCTCATTCGCTCTCACCCCCGTCTTCGCCACTGGTCAAAGACCATTCCTTGACCCGCGCCAGATGATCGTAACTGGAATAGCGCCGGGCAAATTTGGGGAATGGGCGCGAGACATAGGCCGCTTGCCCGGTCACAAATTCATTGAGCTTGACCTCAAGGCGGCGACGATGCTCGGCGACGATATCGGCGACGCTCCGTGTCTCGCCTTTGTCCGGTTTGACCAGACGCGGCTCCATTGCCGGCCGGCCACCCGTGGCATGGACATAAAGAAGCTGCGGCACATCGAAAGGTGGAGAAATATCCGGAAAAGCGCCTTCCAGCAGCATGGCTGCTTCAAGAGTCATCTGTGGCGCGAAACCGGCGAATATTTCCCGCAGGCCCGGTGGCTTTCCGGTCTTGAAATCAATCACCGTCGCGCCGCCCGTCCGGTCGATTTCGATCCGGTCGGCACGCCCGCGCAGGGTGAAATTGCTGCCATCCTTGAGGGGGAAGGTCATGCGCCCGGAATGCTCGATGAACAGCTTTGCAATCCTGCCACGGCGCTCCTGTTCCCAGGCGATGAAATCGCGGGCCAGCCGCTCAAAACGAGGCCACCATTCGGCATGAACCTGCGGGAACGCTGCACGAATAGCTGCAAAGCCCTCCTCTCCGAGCCGGATCAGTTCGCCATAGGGATCGTCCGACAATGCGCCGGGATGGGCCGAGGCAAAGGCAGCCAGGATATCATGCACCACATTGCCACGGTCTGCCGCGCCCGGAGCGACTGCCAGCGGCTCCAGCGCATCGAGTTTCAATATGTGTCTGGCGAAAATCGCATACGGGTCGCGTAGCAGCGTCTCGATTTCGGTGACGCTGAGCGAACGTGGGAAACAGGCCGGAGGCGGCTTGGGTGCAGGGCGGCGCAGCGGCCGTGGAGGCTCCATGTGCTCCAGCATGGAGGACAGCTTGCGGTAGCGCTCACCCCTCTCCGTCATGGCCCGCCAGGCAGTGTCACCACCGAAAGCTTTGAGGCGTTGCAGAAAGCGGGACGGTACCATTGGCGCACCATCTCGTTTGGCGGCGCGCGTGATGATGACGTCGTCGTTGGCGATCAGTTGTGCGAAATCGTGAGCAGTCTGACCGATCCTTCGCTCCGGCGGTGCGAGCCCCAGCCTGGCACGCATGGGCCGGTTGAGAAAGGCGTCGGTCCGAACTCCCGGCGGCCATATGCTTTCATCCAGCCCGCCAAGAACGATGCGGTCAGCAGATAGAAGTCTTGCTTCCAGAAGCCCGAGAATCTTCAGCCGTCTGTGGGTCAGGTGACCGGGGGAGGCAATGCTGCGCTCGGAAGCGAATGCGTTGAAGAACGCTGGATAATCGGAGAATGTCCCGCTGACGCCGATGCCGCCGTCCGTCTGTTCCAACTCGTCGAACAGGGCGCTCAGTGCTTCCTGCGAGCCATCGCCGAGCACATCCAGTGGGCTTAAGGACTCGACGGTGCGTCTGTGGAGTGAGGCGAGCATCGCAAGGTTGATGTCGCCTTTGAATTGCTCCCGATCGAATCCAGCAAAGGATGTTTCAATCCTGTCGATGAGACTTGCCGCCTCGTCCCAGACGGTATCATCTATCCGCCGCCATGGCCCCGGCTGATAACGTGGCTCTTCCGCTCTCCGGGCTTTCAGGGCACGGCGCAACCCGTTAATGCCGGGCGCCGGAGCCGGGCCGCGCAGGACGCCGATTTCAAGGGCGCTTGCCGCCCGCTCGACAGCTTCGCGTTCCATTCCAAAGGTCACGAACGGGTGGGCCAGCAGCGCCAGCAATGCTCTCGGCTCGAAATCCGCCGCCAGTTCCGCAGCGAGGCGGGCCAGTCGACCGGCCAGGGATTGCGACAACGGTGTGCCCGCTGAATCTTCCACCTCGATGTTCCAGCGCAGCAACTCGGCGGCAACCCGTCGGGCCAGCCCGCGATCCGGCGTCACCAATGCTGCGGTGCGGCCAGGCGTGGCCAGTGTTTCGCGTAGCGCAACGGCGCAAGCCAGCGCTTCTTCGCGCTCGTCTGCGGCTTGAATGATTGCAATGCCGCTGCTTCCTTCTTCCGCCAGTTCTAGGCGCCGCTGCTGCGGCATCGTAGCCCACAGATCGGTTGATTCCGCCGGACGAAGGACTTCGCTCATCAGTCTGGCGCGGGCCGTCAGAGTAGGAGAGACCGTTCCGATGCTGCGCACTTCGCTGCGGGGCAGCCTGATGAATTTGGAAAGTAAACGGTGCAGCGCCGTTTGCGGGTGGCCATGCACCGCGTCAGCCTCGTCGTCGCCGGTCGCTCCGATCATGTTCCAACTGGCATCATCGAGGTCGGTATCGAGCCCGGGAAGCACCACCGCACCGTTCGGAAGGTTGGAGATGGCGGCAAGCAGGCGTGCCGTTGCAGGGATCGACCCGGTCGATCCCGCGGCGATAATCGGCCTCGTCGGTCGTGTCTCGATGAGACGTCTTGTCTCCGCCTCTATAAGTTGTTTTCGGCGGAGCGCCGGGTCGCTGGCATTCCGCTCCGCGAGAATATGCGGCCAGCTTTCCGTCGCTATGCGGACGAATTCCAAGGTCAGTTTGAAATAAGCCGAATAATCCGCCTCAACCGCTTCGGCAATCTCGGACCACGGCGCGTCTTCCGTGGTGAACTGGTCCATAAGGGCTTCAAGGTCTCCCGCCAGAGCGACCGCATCTGCGGGAGATGACGGCACGATAAACGGAATACCGGGCCCAAGGCCGATCAGGCTACGGTCAACGCTCTGGGACCATCGCTGCACCAATTGCGATAAAACCAGACGGCGCTCAATCGCACCGATCGGTGGCGGCAATTCCGTCAGGGTGTCTCCACCTCCCCGGAAAGCGGCGATATCCAGCCCCAGAAGGTCTACTTCGCCAAGTGGCACGATGGTTGGCAGCAGAACAGTCTCACCACCGGTGCGCTCTGCCAGCAACATTGCAAGCGCGCGGGCGGCGCGTCTCGTGGGCAGGTAGATGATTGCGTCCGCCAGATCGCCCGTTCGCGCCGGAAAACCGGCAACCAGTTCCCCTCCCAGCAGCGCATCCGCAAGACTGGGTAGAAAATCAGCTCCGGCTGAGATGGAGAAAACCCGCGGGAGGCTGGGCGTTACTGGCTTCGACGAAAAGGGCAAGAATCCGACCGGGAAAGCTGCGAAGAACGATGCGGCGTAAGGAAGTTTATATCGTCGTGCGATTCATAAAAAACGCACGACGATATAACGGATAAGGGAGCTTGCCAGTTCGCGCAAGTCGCATCGAAATTTGACCGAGAGCCCGGAGGGTTTCAGCCGCCCGGGGTCTCCAGAACACGATTAAGCCAGCACGCTTTCCGCAGGCGTATAAGCCAGGTCCTGAGCTTCAGCGACCGGGGCGCAGGTCATTTTACCGTCGTGGATGTTCAAGCCGTTGCGCAGGTGCTGATCGTCGGAGAGCGCACGTTTCCATCCTTTGCCGGCGAGAGCGAGAACAAAGGGCAACGTGGCGTTGTTCAGGGCGAAGGTTGATGTCCGCGCAACTGCGCCCGGCATGTTGGTGACGCAGTAGTGGGTGACGCCGTCAACGATATAGGTTGGTGCGGAATGACTTGTGGGCTTCGAAGTCTCGGAGCAGCCGCCCTGATCGATGGCGATATCGACGAAGACCGTGCCGGATTTCATCGAAGCGATCATTTCTCTGGTCACCACTTTCGGTGTTGTTCCGCCGGGAACAAGCACGGCGCCGATCAGGAGATCGGCCTTGCGGATCGCGGCGGCGAGAAGGTCATGGGTGGAGAATGCTGTTTGTACCGCTGTGCCGAGCTGGGTATTAATCCGGCGAAGCGCTTCAGCGGAACGATCGAAGACCGTGACTTTCGCTCCCATTCCCGTTGCGATCTGAGCCGCGTGTGAACCCGAAACGCCACCGCCGACGATCACGACTTCCGCCGGCTGGACGCCCGGCACACCGCCCAGAAGAATACCGAGGCCGCCCTGCGATTTTTCAAGACAATAAGCTCCTACCTGCGGTGCCAGTCGTCCGGCGACCTCAGACATGGGTGTCAGCAACGGCAGCGTCCCGTTGGCCGCGGTGACGGTTTCATAGGCGATGGCGGTTACGCCGGACGCCATGAGGTCTCTTGTCTGTGCAACATCGGGGGCAAGGTGGAGATAGGTGAAGAGGACCTGGTCGCGATGCAGCTTCTTCCGCTCGTCGGCTAGGGGTTCCTTGACCTTGATGAGCAGTTCGGCATTGGCGAAGACCGTGTCCACATCGGCGATCTGCGCTCCCGCGGCAAGATAACTCTCGTCGCTGAGGCCGATACCTGCTCCTGCTCCGGACTCGACGATGACCTCATGGCCGTGGCTGACAAGTTCAGTAACTGCCGTCGGCACCAGGCCAACCCGGTATTCGTTATCTTTTATTTCCTTTGGGACGCCGACGAGCATGACACGATCTCCTTGCAAAACGCATAGCAAACGGTTTTTTCAGCGCGACGCTTTTCCGCATTCAACCTGTAGATATCTAGACGCGCATTACTCAAAACAGAAGGGCAGTGAGATAACAGCGCCACTGCCCAACGGATACGCTCCCCGGTGACGCAGGTCACATTTTACTGTGGTGGCGTTCCGTTTGCCGCCAGCACCTCTCCAGCGAGGTACAGTGAACCGCAGATCAGAATACGCGGTGGTTTTTCCCACGCGAAGTTCCTGAGAGAAGCCAATGCCGCTTCGACGCTGGCGCTGCTGGAGCTTGAGAAGCCAATGTGAGCCGCGATGGACGCTATCTCTTCCGCCGAACGCGCGGCCATCTGGCTTGGCATGGGGACGGCGACAAGATCACGCGACAAACCGACAAAGTGCCTGAGAAAGCCTTCCGAATCCTTGGTTCCCAACATGCCGCATACCAGAACGAGCGGCGCTGAATTCCGCTCTTCCAGATCGGCCATCGCCTGGGACAGGACACGCCCGCCATCAAGGTTGTGGCCGCCATCGAGCCAGAGTTCGGAACCCTCGGGGATCAGGGTTTTCAGATGTCCCCTGTTCAGGCGCTGGAGACGCCCCGGCCACTCGGCTCGCGCCAATCCACGTTCAAAGGCGAGATGTTCGAAAGTGCCGAATTTCGTTGCGCGTAGAGCGGCAATCGCTGTTCCGGCATTGATGAACTGGTGACGTCCGGCCAGTTTGGGCCTTGGCAGGTCGAGCAGGCCATGCTCGTCCTGGTAAACCAGCCGCCCGGCTTCCTCGTGGACCGAAAAATCCTGACCGCCTACATAAATTGGCGATGCTCCAACTTCCTCCGCCACGCGGCAAAGCTCGTGATCTGCTTCCGGGTAATATTGCGGCGCGATGATAGCCGGGCAGTTTTTCTTGAAGATACCTGCTTTTTCTCGCGCTATTCCGACAAGATCGGTGCCGAGGAACTCAGCATGATCAAGCCCGATAGGGGTCACTACGGCGGCAATGGGGTCATCGATAACGTTGGTGGCGTCATAGCGTCCGCCAAGCCCTACCTCAAGCAGCAGGACATCTGCCGGCTCTTCGGCGAACAACAGCAGCGCCGTTGCAGTCGTGATTTCGAAAACGGTGATCTGTTCGCCGGAATTAACGGCTTCACAGCGTCTCAACGCATTCAACAGCCGTTCCTCATCAACATAACGCCCGCCTTCGGGACGTCCGAGGCGAATGCGTTCATGAAACCGGACGAGATGCGGCGAGGTGTAGACGTGAACGGAAACGCCAGCGGCTTCCAGAATGGCGCGCATGGTTGCGATGGTCGAGCCTTTGCCGTTCGTTCCGGCGACATGAATGGTCGGCGGCAAGCGCTTGTGCGGATTGCCGAGAGCCGCCAGCAGGCGCTCGATCCGTCCGAGAGACAGGTCGACAGCTCTGGGATGGAGCGCGAGAAACCGCGCAATGACAGCATCGGAAGAATCCATGGCATCCAGGCTTCAGTCAGAGCGTGGTGCGAAAAGTGCCGAGCAGCTTCCCGGGAGATCACGCAACAATAAAGAAATAGAGCATGATGCGGTTTTGTGTAAGCGCATCATGCTCCGGAACATTTTTGAAATACGAACCGCGTCAGACGGCGGCGGTTTCCTCGCTCACCGCAGGCGCAGCCGAAGCGGAAGCCTTCTCCGGCAACGGCGATTGCATCAGCAAACGGGCCAGCCGGCTGATGGTCGCTTTCATGTCGTGACGGTGGACGACCATGTCGACCATGCCATGGTCCTTGAGATATTCAGAGCGCTGGAAACCCTCCGGCAGTTTTGCACGTATGGTCTGCTCTATCACGCGTGGTCCGGCAAAACATATCAGTGCACCGGGTTCTGCCAGATGAATGTCGCCGAGCATGGCGTAGGATGCCGTGACGCCGCCGGTGGTCGGGTCGGTCAGAATCACGATGTAGGGAAGCTTTGCTTCATTGAGCATCCTGACCGCGACAGTCGTGCGCGGCATCTGCATCAACGACAGGATGCCTTCCTGCATGCGCGCTCCGCCCGAGGCAGCGAACAGGATGTAGGGGGTTTTCTTTTCGATGGCCGTTTCCGCACCCTTGATGAAAGCCTCACCGGCTGCCATCCCGAGTGATCCGCCCATGAAGGAAAACTCCTGCACTGCGACGGTCATCGGCATTTCTTCGACGCGGCCATAACCGATCTTGAAAGCATCCTGCATACCGGTCTTGGCGCGGGCATCCTTCAGGCGATCAGTATATTTCTTCTCGTCGCGAAATTTCAAAGGATCGACCGGTGCTTCGGGAACCGGCACGTCGAGCCAGGTCTCACCGTCGAATATTGTTTTCAGGCGGTCGGTCGCGGCAATGCGCATATGATATTCGGAGCCGGGGATCACCCACTGGTTTGCCTCGACGTCCTTGTGGAACACCATCTGCCCGCTTTCCGGGCACTTGATCCAGAGATTCTCGGGCGTCTCGCGCTTGAACAGTGTCTTGATCTTCGGACGGACGACTTCGGAAATCCAGTTCATATGTCTTACCTAATGTTTCCCGGTCAGTTCGTATGGGCCTCATCTGACCCATACTTGCCTGTTTCCTTATGCTCGCTGGGATTCCGGATGATCCGCTGGCGGGCGAACGGTCCTTATAGCAGAAAGCCGGATCGCTGCCACGCCGATTCCGGAAAAAACGATTTGGAGCAACGGCGCGGCGATATCGGTGTTGCCATCATTTCTTGGCGGAACTCACGCCACGGGCCAGATTCCTTACAAGGTCCAGAACAGCCGGAACGGTGCCTGTCGTTGCCCTGTCATTGCTGTCCAGGGTCGATTTCAGGGCATTGATCAGAGCCGAGCCAACCACGACACCGTCCGCACCCCGGGCGATCTCCGCCGCCTGCTCGCCGGTCTTGACGCCGAAACCGACGACGACCGGAAGGTCGGTATGGGTCTTGATACGCCCGACAGCGCTGGCAACCTTGCCGAAATCCGGTGTCGCCATACCGGTCACGCCGGTGATCGAGACATAATAGACAAAGCCGGAAGTATTGGCGAGCACGGCCGGAAGCCGCTTGTCGTCAGTGGTCGGGGTTGCAAGGCGGATGAAAGCCAACCCTGCTTCCAGGGCGGGCAGACACAATTCGCTGTCTTCTTCCGGTGGCAGGTCGACGACGATCATGCCATCGACGCCCGCTTCCTTCGCGTCCTTTAAAAAGCGCTCGACGCCGTAGACATAGATGGGGTTGTAATATCCCATCAGAATGATCGGCGTTTTGGCGTCGCCTTTTCGAAACTCCCGCACCATGTCGAGGGTTCTGGCTGTTGTCTGACCTTGGGCCAGGGCGCGCAGTCCGGCAGCCTGAATCACCGGACCGTCGGCCATCGGGTCGGTGAATGCGAGACCAAGCTCGATGATATCGACGCCCGCTCCGGGGAGCTGTTTCAACAGGTCCAGCGAAGTGGCGTAATCCGGGTCTCCCGCCATGATGTATGTGACGAGCGCAGCGCGGTTTTCTGAGCGGCAGGCGTCAAAACGGGCTTCGATGCGGGATGTCATAGCTTGCCCCCCAAACGTTCGGCAACGGTGAAAATGTCCTTGTCGCCGCGGCCGCTCAGGTTCACCACCATCAAATGGTCCTTTGGCTTTTTCTCTGCAATCTGCATGGCAACGGCAACAGCATGGGCTGATTCCAGCGCCGGAAGAATGCCCTCCAGTCTGGAGCAGAGTTGGAAGGCTTCCATTGCCTCGTCATCGGTGCAGGGCAGGTAGGTTACGCGGCCGACTTCATGCAGCCAGGAATGTTCCGGGCCGATGCCGGGATAATCGAGGCCGGCCGAGATCGAGTGTGCTTCCGTGATCTGGCCGTCATCATCCATCAGAAGATAGGTTCGGTTGCCGTGGAGCACGCCGGGGCGACCTCCCGCAATTGAGGCAGCATGCAGACCGGAAGAGATGCCATGGCCCGCCGCTTCGATGCCGTATATCTCGATACCTTCGTCATCAAGGAAGGGATGGAACAGGCCGATGGCATTTGAACCACCGCCGACTGCCGCAACCAGAGAGTCCGGCAACCGGCCTTCGGCAGCCATCATCTGCTGACGCGTCTCGTCGCCGATGATGCATTGAAAATCGCGAACCATTTCCGGATAGGGATGCGGTCCGGCAACCGTGCCGATGCAGTAGAATGTATCTTCGACATTGGTGACCCAGTCGCGCAGAGCCTCGTTCATCGCATCCTTGAGGGTCTTCGATCCCGACTGTACCGGAATGACCTTCGCTCCGAGCAGTTCCATGCGGAAAACATTGGGCTTCTGCCGCTCGACATCGACAGCGCCCATATAGACGATGCATTCAAGCCCGAACCGTGCGCAAAGCGTCGCGGTGGCAACGCCGTGCTGGCCTGCGCCTGTTTCCGCGATGATGCGCTTCTTGCCCATGCGCCGTGCCAGAAGGATCTGGCCGAGCACGTTATTGACCTTGTGCGCACCGGTATGATTGAGCTCCTCACGCTTGAAGTAGATTTTCGCGCCGCCAACATGTTCGGTGAGACGTTCGCAGAAATAAAGGGCGCTTGGCCTTCCAACATAATGTGTCAGAAAATGGGTCATCTCGGCTGCAAAGGCCGGGTCGTTCTTTGCCTCGTCGTAGGCTTTCTCCAGCTCCAGAATCAGCGGCATCAAGGTTTCGGCGACGAAGCGGCCGCCGAAGATTCCGAAATGCCCCTGTTCATCGGGGCCGTTGCGATATGAATTGGGTTTGTTGTCAGCGCCCACGGCCTGTTGCCTTCCGTCGGAATTCGATTGGGATACGGTCCAACATTGTTCGTGCAAAGGCCGGGCCGGTTTGACCAGTCTATGACAGAGAATGGCTCACTTTGACAAGACCGTAGACCATTGCGGCATTGTCGCGTTCCGGGGAGGCCTGACTCGTTGTCAGACTTTTGTCTCGTATAGATGATAATGCTGATAAAATGGAACGATGTATATAATTGGAATTATATTCTGATTTTGTAGGATTTGCATGGGCTTGTCCGATGGCACGAGGTGAAAACACAACCGCCGATAGACGAAAGAACAGGCTGCGCAAGGGATTGAGGTTGCTTGGTCAGTCAATGGTCGTAATTGACGATAATCAATTCGATCTTCATCGTGCGCCAGAATAGCAGAACGGGCCTGCGAAGAAAAAGCCCGATATAATAATGGTTGAGAGGAACGATGCCCTACTCGCTCGAGTTCAGCGTTGTGTTCGACAAGATGCCACAATTGCTTGCCGGGGCTCTCGCCACCATTGGGCTCGCACTGGCCGGAATGACGCTTGCCATGCTGATAGGCGTCTGTGGCGTGGCGGCGCGTCAGTCGCGATCTCTCTTGTTGCGACGCGTCGTTATCGTCTTTGTAGAGGTGGTGCGTAACACGCCGTTTCTGGTGCAGATATTCTTCATTTTCTTCGCTCTTCCACAGATCGGCATTCGGCTCAACCCGACAGTCACGGCAATCATCGCGCTTGGTCTCAATGGCGGTGCCTACGCGATAGAGATTATTCGCGGAGGCGTGGAGAGCATTCACAGAGGCCAGATCGAGGCGGGCATGGCGCTTGGACTGCATAAGGGCCAGATCTTCCGTATGATCGTGCTGAAGCCCGCTTTGCGCGCTATCTATCCATCCCTCACAAGCCAGTTTGTCATGCTGACACTGACGTCGTCGGTCTGTACGTCGATTGCCGCGTATGAACTGACCTCGGTTGCCCAGATCATCGAATCCGACACTTTCAGGAGTTTCGAGGTCTATTTCACCATCACGATCATGTACCTGATCATCGCCTGGATGATGATGGGTATGTTTTCGCTGATCGGCCGTTACTTCTTCAGTTATCCGACACGATAGGGGAGCGGCATGGTGATCGGCGAAAACGAGATACTCTTCCTGCTCCAGGGACTGAAGTGGACGCTTGCGTTGTCAGCCATCGGCTTTGTCGGTGGTGGCGTGTTCGGATTTCTCGTGGCGCTTGCGAGAACCTCCGAAAGGAAAGGCCTGAAGCGGATCGTTGCGGGTTACATTTCGGTTTTCCAGGGCACTCCCCTGCTCATGCAGCTTTTCGTCGTTTATTATGGCATCGCCCTTCTCGGCATCAATATCGATGCATGGATCGCCGTTGCGCTAGCCTTCACATTGCATGCGAGCGCATTTCTCGGTGAGATTTGGCGAGGAGCCATCCAGGCGGTGCCGAAGGGACAGACTGAGGCGGCGAATGCGCTGAGCCTGCATTATCTGTCTCGCATGAAAGATGTGATCCTGCCGCAGGCATTCCGGATTGCGCTGCCGGCAACGGTCGGGTTTCTGGTGCAGTTGATCAAGGGCACCTCGCTTGCGGCGATCGTCGGTTTCATCGAACTGGCACGCGCCGGTCAGATCGTCTCGAACCAGACATACAGGCCTCTCATCGTGTTCGGCATTGTGGGCGCCATTTACTTCTCTATCTGCTGGCCGCTGTCGCTTTACGGCGCGCGCCTTGAAAATCAGCTCGCTACAGGCTCGCGATAAGTGGCTGGCGAGAGGGTGACCACCAGGAAACGCAACAGGGAACAGAACCATGGCACACTCGATCTCACTGCATACGAAACGTCGAAGCATTCTCGTCGGCGCTTTGGCGCTGCTCGCATTTTCATTCGTCAATATTCTGCCGGCCGATGCCGCCTCGGTTCAGGAGGTCAAGGCGCGGGGGAAAATCATCGTCGGCATACAGGGTGACAATGCGCCCTGGGGGTTCATCAATTCAAGCGGTGTGCAGGATGGGTATGATGCGGATATCGCCAAGCTGTTCGGCAAGGAACTTGGCGTAGCGGTCGAGTTTGCTCCGCTTGCAGTTGCAAATCGTATTCCGGCCCTCGTGACCGGCAAGGTCGACATCCTGTTTGCCACCATGGCGATGACCGAGGAGCGCGCCAAGTCGATACAATACAGCAAGCCCTATGCCGCCAATACCATTGCGCTCTATGCGCCGAAACAGGATGCAATCAAGAGTCCGGCAGATCTTGCGGGAAAGGAAGTGGGTGTTCCCCGCTCCAGCATACAGGACAAGGCAGTGACCGATGCCGCTCCCAACGCGACGGTTCGTCGTTTTGATGACGATGCGGCCACTATCCAGGCCCTTCTCTCTGGACAGGTTCAGGCTGTGGGCGGAAATCAGTTCTATGGTCAACGCCTGAATGCATCGAAGCCGGATATGTACGAGAGAAAGATCACTTTCACGGCGGTTTATAACGGAGCAGGCAGCCGGCTTGGCGAGCGTGACTGGAATGAAGCCGCCAATGCCTTCATAGACAAGATCAAGGCAAACGGTGAACTGGCAAAAGTCTATCAGAAATGGATGGGCGAAGAGCCGCCGGAATTCCCCAGCTCCCTTCCTAACATTCCATTCACGGTCAAGTAACGAAACCTTTGAGAGGGTGCGCCGTGTTGCAGACATCGCCCAATACCGACAGTCTTATTTCCATGGAGAGGATCGACAAATGGTATGGCGAGTTCCATGCATTGAAGGCGATTGATCTCGAAGTCCGCAAAGGCGAGAAGATCGTTCTTTGCGGGCCTTCGGGCTCGGGAAAATCAACGCTGATCCGCTGCATCAATCACCTTGAGCCTTTTCAGAAGGGGCGGATCGTCGTCGATGGAACGGTGCTGGACAGCAGCGCAAAAGCGATCGATACGGTTCGGCGCGAAGTGGGAATGGTGTTTCAGAGTTTCAACCTGTTCCCGCATATGACAGTGCTGCAAAACTGCGCGCTCGCTCCCATGCGTGTGCGCGGTCTCGGCAAGGCGGAAGCGGAGGCAAGGGCCAAAAAATACCTGGATCGCGTTCGTATTCTCGAACAGGCCAACAAGTATCCTGCGCAACTTTCCGGTGGCCAGCAGCAGCGGGTTGCCATTGCGCGTGCGCTTTGCATGGAACCTAAAGCCATGCTTTTTGATGAGCCGACCAGCGCCCTTGACCCTGAAATGGTGAAGGAGGTGCTGGACACCATGATTGCCCTGGCGCGGGACGGCATGACCATGATCTGCGTGACTCACGAAATGGGTTTCGCCCGTCAGGTTGCCGACCGGGTTGTTTTCATGGCCGATGGGGAGATCGTGGAAGAGGGTCCGCCGTTGGAGTTCTTCAAGAGCCCCCGGCATCAAAGAACCAGGAAATTCCTCGGTGAAATACTCGCCGGTCACTTATAGAATCAGGATTTGCCTGCCGGACCGGAAGAGAACGTATCCTCTCCCGGACAATGGTTTCAAGTCCATGATCAATGACGGGCCGTTAATGAAGTGCTGCCTGATGCCTGTCCAAAGCATCAAGGCTTCTGAAACGAGTTTCCGCACCCATCAGGACCATGATCAGCGACAGAACAACCCAGGTCCCGACGACCATGACAATGCTCCAGGGCGACCCGTTGAAGGTTCTGAGCAGCCAGACCGCAAAAGCAGGTAACGTTGCACCGGCGAACAGATTGGCCGCGGTATATGACAGAGCCGAGCCTGAATAGCGAACATTTGTCGGGAATGCCTCGGCAAAATATACCGGCTGAATACCTGCCTGATATTGGGTAAATCCGAGAAGTAACCCCATTGCGATGGCTATGGCGAACGGATTTTTGGTATCCAGCATCGGGAAGTAGACGATGAGGATGATGAGCGCCGCGACCGTGCCCAGGGCCAGTGCCTTCTTGCGACCGATTCTATCGCTGAGCATACCGCCGCTCAGAGCGCCGATGATGGCGCAGACATTGGCAGCCATAAGTGCAGCAAAACCAATCTCACGCGACACACCCAATGTTCCCGTGATGTATCCCAGCGAGAAAACGGCCACCAGATAGAACAGCGCTGTCGTTCCGCAATAGACCAGTGTCAGACGAAGAATTTCCTTCCAGTGGAATTTGAAAGCATCACGTAACGGGCTGCTTACCATTGCTTTCTTTGTCTTCTTGAGCTGTTCAAACGCAGGTGTTTCGCTGACTTTCATACGGATATAGATACCCACCAGCACGAGTATGAAGCTGAGCAGGAAGGGAATTCGCCACCCGAAAGATTCGAAGGCTTCGGCAGACAGCCACCATGCCAGAAGCAGCATGACACCGTTCGCCATGATCTGGCTGATGGGGGAGCAGGTCCCGAGCAGACCGGAGTATTTGCCCCGTCGATCATCACTGGCATGCTCAAGAGCCATAAGCTGGGCGCCAGTGGACTCACCCCCGAGAGCGAATCCCTGAAACACGCGTAAAATGACCAGGAAAATGGGCGCCCATATACCGACATGGGCGTAGGTCGGAAGAAGGCCCATCAGGAAGGACGACATCCCCATGATCGTCACTGTAATCATCAGGAGCATTCGCCTGCCGTATTTGTCTCCGAGATAGCCGCAGATCACGGCTCCGAGCGGACGAGCCGCCAGACCCACGCCGAAGGTGGCCAGCGAGGCTAGAAGTCCGGTTGTCGGATCAAGAGATGGAAAGAATAATTTGGGGAAGACGGTGGCAGACAGGACCCCGTAAAGTGAAAAATCAAACCATTCGAGTGCGGTGCCGATTGTCGCACCCATGACTGCCCTTACGGGCATATTCACATCTTTCTCGTGGGTAGCGGTCAGAGACATTGGTTATTCCCTTATTCAGCTCTTTGATGTGGAGGATGACATTGAAGCGCTTGTAAATAAGAGCGTTTTTCTCCCGGCTGGGCTTGTTCCGACTGAAGCGGTGCCTTTGGAGAAGCATATATTTTAAATGGGACGCTATTTCAATAAAGAATAATATTCTAATATGGAACTAAATTCCAATATAAATTGAGCTATTTATTACTAGTTAGATTCCATGCTCTCAGGGGCGAAATATTTAAAACTTGAGAGTATGCTTGGTATTACTCTTTGCAATAATCAAGATAGTCATAGTAAACAATATGTCTTGATTGATCTTCACGTAGTACCCGCGTCACCATGATGCGTTATCTAAAGTAATTGAGAATAAATTTGACCACCAGATCGCTAGGACCACGGAACAAGTGGTCAGCGAAATGGCGAATAACAGGAAACGCAACAGGGATACAACAACATGAAATACTTAAACTCATCGGATATGAAGCGCCGTAATGTTCCTGCGGGTGCATTGGCTCTCCTTGCACTTCTTTTTGTCAATCACTCACCGGCAGATGCTGCTTCAGTTCAGGAAGTCAAGGTGCGGGGGAAAATCATCGTTGGCATTCAGGGAGACAATGCGCCCTGGGGATTTGTCAATTCCGCCGGTGTGCAGGATGGTCTGGATGCGGATATCGCAAAATTATTCGGCAAGGAACTTGGGGTTACGGTTGAATTCATTCCTCTCAACGTCGCCAATCGCATCCCGGCGCTGGTAACCGGCAAAGTCGACGTTCTATTCGCAACCATGGCGATGACCGAAGAACGTGCCAAATCCATGCAATACAGCAAACCCTATGCTGCAAATACCATTGCGCTCCTTGCTCCGAAGAAGGAGAACATCAAGACCGCAGCCGATCTTGCGGGCAAGGAAATCGGGGTACCGCGGGCCAGCGCTCAGGACAAGGCTGTCACCGAGAGCGCCCCTCCAACAGCGACCATCCGTCGTTTCGACGACGATGCTGCCGCGATCCAGGCGATGTTGTCCGGTCAGGTCCAGGCCGTTGGCGGCAATTTGTTTTATCTCCCGCGTCTCAACGCCTCGCAGCCGGACATCTACGAGAAGAAAATCGAGTTCCTGAATGTTTATAACGGGGCTGGCACGCGCCTGAACGAGCGGGATTGGAACGAAACCGTCAATGCTTTTATAGACAAGATCAAGGCAAACGGTGATCTGGATAAAATCTACAGAAAATGGATGGGCGTTCCGCTACCTGAATTTCCCGCCTCGCTCCTGAATATTCCATTTACCGTTAAGTGACGGGATTATGACAGAATCCTTGGTGAAAATTTTGCTGAGGATTCTTGTTCTTCTCACTGCCCGCTTACTTCCCAGCCGTGGTACCATGCTTGCCGCGCCGCTGCGATGAAGGCCCTGATTTTCCCGATATCCTTCACACCAGGTGAGCTTTCTACCCCGGAAGAGACATCAACGGCATTAATGTGGGTCTCGGCGATGGCCTCGGCGACATTGTCGGGTGTCAGTCCGCCGGACAGCATGAAGCGGATTGACGGATCGAGATTGCTAACCAGCTTCCAGTCGAAAACCAGACCGTTACCGCCGGGCAATACCGCCCCCGGTGCGGGCTTGGCGTCGAGAAGAAGATAATCGGCGGCATCCCGATAGCGTTCAATCGTCTCGATATCAGCGGCATTATCAATGCCAATAGCCTTGATAACCGGTAGATGGTAACGCTTTGCGATATCTCGGACCCGCTGCGGCGGCTCCGCGCCATGCAGTTGCAGAATATCCGGAGAGAATGCACGCGTTACCTCATCCAGCTCCTCGTTCGTGGCATTGACTGTAAGGGCAACGCGTCTGGCGCGTCCCTTCACCCTGGCGGACAATCGTGTGCCTTTGACAAAATCGATATGGCGCGGGCTTTTTTCATACCAGACGAAACCGACAAGATCGGCTCCGGCCTCAATTGCGGCTTCAAGAGTTTCGGGAGTGGTCAGGCCGCAGATTTTTATCAGGTCAGGCATGATTCCAGCTCCCCTTCAGTTTATGAAAAACGGCGATTGCCGCAGCCAGGTCCTCGATGGCTGTCCCGACTGATTTGAACACCGTAATTTCATTGTCGTCACGACGGCCGGGCATACCATGGCAGAGATCGGCGAGGGTGCCAATGATGTCAGCTCTCTCCAGCGCGCCCGACATCAGTGCCAGGGCGACATCGCCGCCCTCGGTCAGGGCTGCCTCTGTGTCAACGAAAATAGAGCCGCGTTGCAGGGCCTCGTCATCTGCCTCGCGCATCTGGCGTGTGAATGCGCCGACAAGGTCGAGATGTGCTCCGGATTTGAGCCATGCTCCTTTGATGATGGATTGGTGCGAGAGCGTGGCGCACGAAACGATATCCGCTTCCGCGACTGCCCGCTCGCAATCCCCCTCGGCGGTGACCGGCAATCCCTGTTGCTGCAGAATGCCCGCCAGCTCAAGCGCCTTGTCGGGCCGATGGTTCCATAGGGTGACGTGCTCTATCGGGCGAACGCTCATGTGAGCGCGGATGAGGAAAGGAGCCAGCGCGCCCGCACCGATCATCGTCAACCTTCGGGAACGCGGGCTGGCAAGAAACCTGGCGGCGAGCGCCGATGCGGCCGCTGCGCGCCATACCGTAAGTCGGTTGGCATCGAATAAAGCCAGCGGTTTGCCATTCGTGCCGTCCATCAGCATGTAGGAACCGATGACGCTTGGAAGTTGTCTGGCGGTGTTTCCTGGAAAAACGCTGGCGACTTTGACGCCGATGAAACTTTCAGCCTCGCCGGGGCCGGTCCAGGCAGGCATCAGCAGCAGCGTGCCGGAAGTGTCGGCCTCTCCGTCACGTCGCTCAATGTGATGATGATGGCGAAGTGGGGTTACGATGCTGCCCATGAATGCCTCACCCATCGTATCGACAAGTGAAGGAAACGCCAGACCGGCGTCGATTTCATGTGGGCTGACAATAAACATCGGCAACAGCTTTCCAGATTCAGAAGAGGGCTTTCTGAAGGTCTGTCCGCTACTCTAAAGCAATTTGCAGAAAAGTGGTTCCGATTTCAGCAAGAAGCGATGAGCGCGACATATCCCTGTAATCGCAATCCTGTGCCAGATATCAGGATAGTCTCTGCGAATGAGGATAGCTTCCAAGTCGCCATTGACCAAGGTCGGCGAAATACGACGACCTTGGAAAACTCTTCAAGAAGATGTGCCAGAACGGGGCAGGGCCGGGTAGCGGCTGGCATTCTCAGCGCGTAACCTGTCGGTCTCGACCCGAAGCGCCTTTGCCTCACGGCGTGTCTGGCGCAGCTCGCGTCGTTTGCCACGCTGGGCAATCCATGCTGCCCCGCCGCCGATGAGAACTCCGCAGGCGACGGCTCCAAAAAGGACGAGGAACAGCGGTGCCGTGAAGGAAAACTCCGGGGCCATCCGGCTGAACGGGTCCAGTGATACGGTCACGGATTCGCGGTTGGCGATGGAAAGAAAGACCACCACTGCAGCTATAAGTATAAAAAATAGTGCCTTGAGGAAGCGGACCATCGCCGGAGCCCCTGAAATCAGTTCGCGCCGGCTGTCTGGGCCACGCTGTCGTTCATTCGGATACGCATTTCCTTACCTGTCTTGAAAACAGGTATGACTTTCTCGTCAACGGCAACCAGTTCACCGGTGCGAGGATTGCGACCCTTGCGGGCATCGCGCTTCTTCACCGAGAACGCGCCGAAGCCACGCAGCTCAACTCTGTCGCCTCTGGAGAGGGCATCGACCACGGTATCGAGAATCGCGTTGACGATGTTTTCGATATCACGCTGATAAAGGTGTGGGTTTTGCTCTGCGAGGCGGAGGACTAATTCGGATTTAATCATGTTTGGCTGAATCTTCGAAAGGAATTATTTCTCAAATGAAGGCTGCCAGAGCGCCAGCAGCCCGTCAAGGTTGGAGGCACCGGCCTTTTCCCCTGCACGGCGAAAATTATCTGCGATCCGTTCGAAACCGAACAGGTCCGCACCTAAAGCTAACGTATTCAGGAACGATAAGCTATCGTCTGTTTTAGGTTTCCATGTCTCTACGGACAAACCTTTAGTTATTTTTTTCTCTGTCTCCAACCAGGACACGGCATCTTTCTCGTCGCCAAGCTTATCCACGAGCTTGAGCGGAAGACCCTGCCGCCCGCTGAAAACACGGCCATCTGCGACGATTGTGAGTTCGGCGGGGTCAAGTTTGCGCCGATCCGCCACCAGGCCCTTGAACCAGGTGTAGCCGTCGGTAATCACCTTCTGCAACGCTTCGCGTGCTTCCGGTGGTGTTGGCTTGAAGCCCGAAGGCTCGGCCTTGAGGGGCGAAGATTTGATTTCTTCCATCCTGACGCCGACCTTGTCGAGAAGAACCGAGACATCCGGATACTGCATGATGACGCCGATGGAACCGACGATGGCGGTCTCGCGCGCGACGATATAGTCAGTGGCTATCGCGGTGATGTAAGCACCAGATGCGGCGGTGCCGTCGACAAAAGCGACCACAGGCTTCTTCGTGGCCAGGGTTCGGATATTGCGAAACAGACGTTCGGAGCCTGTGGTGGTTCCACCCGGGCTGTTGATGCTGATGATAACGCCTGCAACCGATGGGCTTTTCCCGACACGATCCAGAAGATCATCCATACGCGAACTGCCGACGATCAGCCCACTAACCGATATTCTGGCAATATGCCGTTGGCGAAGGTTCTCAGGCGACCAGCGAGTTATGACGACGCCGGCAATGCCGACAGCGATGACCAGGGCGAGAATGCCGACGACACGCCAGAATGACAGCTTGCGCCGTAACCGACGACGGTCGGCGATGATATCGGCGTCACTGAGTAACGACACGGGGCGCGTCCTCCAAACTGGCACGGTATCTGCCCGACTAATCGGAAATCGCAGCAGCACCGATGAAAAAACCCGCGACTTATATCGCGGGTTTCGGGTTTCATGCAATGGCGCTTCCCATTTAAATAAAACGGGAAGCCTAATTGCTTACTTTGTTTCGCGAGCCTTGAGCGCTGCGCCAAGGATATCGCCGAGCGAGGCGCCCGAATCGGTCGAGCCGTACTGAGCGATTGCCTCTTTTTCTTCAGCCACTTCGAGAGCCTTGATGGAAAGGCTGATGCGGCGTGACTTGCGGTCGAACTGGGTGACGCGGGCGTCAACCTTTTCACCGGCGGCGAAACGCTCCGGACGCTGATCGCCGCGGTCGCGGGCCAGTTCCGAACGCTTGATGAAGGTGGCGAGGTCGGTGTCGACGATCTTCACTTCGAGGCCGGATTCCTTGACTTCGGTGATTTCGCAGGTGACGACCTGACCCTTCTTGATTTCACCGGCGTCAGCAAACGGGTCGCCCGCAAGCTGCTTGATGCCGAGCGAAATACGCTCCTTCTCCACGTCGACGTCGAGAACCTGAGCGCGAACGACGTCGCCCTTCTTGAACTCGTCGATGACCTGCTCGCCGGGACGGTTCCAGTCGAGATCCGACAGGTGGACCATGCCGTCGACATCGCCTTCGAGGCCGATGAACAGACCGAATTCAGTCTTGTTCTTGACTTCGCCTTCGATGTTCGAACCGACAGGATGCTTCTCAGCGAAAGCTTCCCAAGGATTCTGCAGGGTCTGCTTGAGACCGAGCGAGATGCGGCGCTTGGAGGAATCGACCTCGAGAATGACCACTTCGACTTCCTGGGAGGTCGAGATGATCTTGCCCGGATGGACGTTCTTCTTGGTCCAGGACATTTCGGAAACGTGGATCAGGCCTTCGATGCCCGGCTCCAGTTCCACAAATGCACCGTAATCGGTGATGTTGGTCACGCGGCCCTTGAGACGGGCGTCGACCGGGTAACGGGCGGCAATGCCTTCCCACGGATCGGCGAGAAGCTGCTTGATGCCGAGCGAGATACGGTGCGTGTCGTGGTTGATCTTGATGATCTTGACCTGAACCGGCTGGCCGATGGTGACCACTTCGCTCGGATGATTGACGCGGCGCCATGCCATGTCGGTAACGTGCAGCAGGCCGTCGATGCCACCGAGATCGACGAATGCGCCGTATTCGGTGATGTTCTTGACGACGCCCTCAATGACCTGACCCTCTTCGAGGTTGGCCACCAGTTCGGAACGCTGCTCGGCGCGGCTCTCTTCGAGAACGGTGCGACGGGAAACGACGATGTTGCCACGACGACGATCCATTTTCAGGATCTGGAACGGCTGCGAAACGCCCATCAGCGGAGTGATGTCGCGGATCGGACGGATATCGACCTGGCTGCGCGGCAGGAACGCCACGGCGCCGTCGAGATCGACGGTGTAGCCACCCTTGACCTGATTGAAGATCACGCCATTGACGCGCTCGCTGGCCTCGAAGGCGCGTTCGAGCTTGATCCAGCTCTCTTCGCGGCGGGCCTTGTCACGGCTGATGACGGCTTCACCGAGCGCATTCTCGATGCGATCGACATAAACTTCGACTTCATCGCCGACATTGAGAGCATTCTCACGGTTCGGGCCGGTGAATTCCTTGAGTGCGACGCGGCCTTCGGTCTTGGCGCCGATATCGATGACCGCAACATCCTTTTCGATGGCGACCACTTTACCCTTGACGACCGAGCCTTCCTGAATTTCGGAAGTGCGGAAGGATTCCTCGAGAAGTGCAGCGAAATCTTCGCGGCTTGGCGAGGCGGTTTGGAAAGATTGAGACATTCGTGCTCCTAAACCTCTTCTGTTTCATGCAGGAAGAGGCGACGCCGGTGGTTCGTGTTAACGGGCGGCTCTCAACTGTCGGAGCTGCAACGGGTTCTTGGGAACCGGTCATTTGCAGCACCCCGCCTGTCGGCGGGCCGGCGTATGGACGACGGATGAAAACCGTTTTCACCAGGTATGAATTATACCCAGAGGTAGGCTTCATAATGGAAAGAGAGCCTCGGAACAAGCATTTTCAGGCGTTTTATGGATTCATTTCTGGAAGCATTTTCCGGGAACAGGTTATCGAGGTTGCGGTCGTCAACTAACTTGCGGCACCTGGGAGAGAGGAAGTTCTATTACAACCAGAAGTCCACCGAGATGACTTTCTCCAAGGGTCATTTCGGCATTGTAAGCGTCGACGAGATCCTGGACGATAGCAAGCCCAAGCCCGGCTCCTGCCCCCGATACGTCAAGGCGGTGGCCACGTTGTTGAATTCCGGCGCGCTCCTGCAAGGGTATGCCGGCACCATCATCCTCAATCGTGATGCGAATGGAGTCGCGCGAGCTCCGCACGTCAATTGCAACGCGAGAAGCAGCGTGGCGAGCTGCGTTTTCAAGCAGATTACCCACGCATTCGATAAAATCGTCCCGATCCATCGGAGCAGTCAGTTCCGGTGAGATCGTCACCTGCCAGTCCATACCTTCGCCACAGGGTGTTCTTGCGAGCGTTTCGATAAGGGGCGTTACGGCCGCCAGCACCGGAGTTTTCGCCTGGCGCATAATTCCCGAACTGCGAATGCGGGCTCTGGCCATTTCACGCCCGACATGCCTGTTCATTATCTCTACGACCTGAGTGATATCGTCGGCCAGTTCGGTCTCGCCTTTTTCACGCAAGCGCCGGATGTCCCCGGATAGCGCCGTCAACGGCGTTTTCAGACCGTGGGCAAGATCGGCAGCGCGATTACGGGCACGTGTCAAGGTGATGTCCTGGGCGCTCAGCAAAGCATTGAGTTCATCGGAAAGGGGCTGAACTTCGGAGGGAAAGTTGTCGGACAGCTTTTTTTGCTCACCACTGCGAATTGCCGTTATCTCCCGTCGAATAGCTTCGAGTGGTCGCAATCCGATACTGAGTTGAAGGCCGGTCGCGACTATGAGGACAAAGGCAAGTAGCGCAAGGGAAGGCACAAGATCACTTATGAAGTGGTCGGTCGGATCGCTGACCCAACGATTGTCAACGGCAACGGAAAGCTCGATTTTTTGTGAGGAACCATCCGGACGTTCGAGCAGAACCATACGGTGCATAACGACCAGCAACGTGTCGTTGGGGCCAGGTGCGAGATAACGGTGAATGTCTGTTGAATCAGCATATTTCGCCGGTGGTGCGGGTATCGTCTGGTCCCAAAGCGAGCGTGACGTCCGGATGACCTTTCCGTTATCGACAATCTGCCAGTAATAACCGCCGAACGGCATATTGGCGCGCTGTCGGTTGCCCGGTTCAGGCAACATGTCCAGTTCGCCGGTATCGTCGTTTATATCGATATGAGCGGAGATTCGCTGTAGAAAAACGGTGAGATCACTGTCGACCCGACGTGAAACATGCCGCTCGAACAGGAAAGTCAGACCAACCCCTGCAATCGACAGGGCGATGCCCGTTGTCACGATAGCTGCGAGAAACAGCCGAAATCGAAGGGAGCCCGGTTTCTTCACGGAATGTCCGTTTCCGCCTTCTTGGCACTTTGCTTGATACCGTATCCGAATCCACGCCGTGTCTCTATAAAATCAATCTCCAGCTTGCGCCGGATACGGCTGATCAGCGCCTCCATGGCGTTGCGGTCATTGTCGTGATCCTGGGCATAAACGTGTTCGGAAAGCTCGAATTGCGACACGATCTTATCGGCATGATGCATGAGGTAGCTCACTGCCCGATATTCAAGCGGTGTCAGCTTGACGGGAACGCCGCGAATGCAAAGACGCATCTGTCGTTCATCCAGGCGAACCGGCCCGATCTCGATCACAGGCGACGAATTGCCGGTCGAACGTCGGACGATTGCCCGTAACCGCGCCAACAGTTCCTCCATTTCGAAAGGTTTCGGCAGGTAATCATCCGCCCCCGCATTGATACCCTCAACACGCTCGCTCCAGGTGCCGCGCGCACTGAGGATCAGGATCGGGGTGTGGTTTGAAGAGATGCGCCAGCGTTTGAGGACAGCCAGTCCATCGAGCTTCGGCAGGCCGAGATCGAGAATGATTGCATCGTAATCCTCGGTGTCACCAAGAAACCACGCGGCTTCTCCATCAGCGGCAGTATCAACCGTATACCCGCTTGTAATCAACGTTCTCCGGATATCGTCGGAGATACGGGGGTCATCTTCGACGATGAGAATGCGCATGTTTCATTTTAACCCGGATGATGGAATTATTGGCGGCATCGACAAAGACTTTCATGAAACGGCCACCGTTGCCAATCATCTTTATCTCATAGATCCATAGACCGTCATCACGTTCGAACTCCACTTCGATGACTTCGCCGGGCATGGTCTTCTGAACCATCGCAATGATCTCGTGGAGCGGTTTGATTTCGCCGCGCTGAAGTGCTGCGCGAGCCTGATCATGGTCGTCATCGCCCGAAAGGGCCGGCACTGAAAAGACGCCGACAGCCAGAAAAACTTTGAGGATTAGAAAAAAACTGAAACGGGTCATAGCTGCACTATGGCCGAGATAACCTGACAAATGGCTGACAGGCAGGATCAGGCGTCTGTCAGGGCAGTCCCGATAGGATGCTCCCATGCCTCCGGTAATAAGGAGGATGCTTCAAGCTTCTTAAGGGGAAAACAGAATGTCTCATAAGGTCTCACTATTGATCACAGGTCTGGCTTTCGCAGCCGCAGTTCCCGCCGCTGCGGGCGATCATTGCACCAACGCTCCGCGCTCGGACTGGAAGCCGGTTCATGAAATTTCCTCGCATGCGACGCAGCTCGGTTATTCCGTCTTTGAGGTCGAACGTGACGGTAGCTGTTACAAAATCAAGGGGTTCGACAAGAACGGTGCCCGAGTCAAAATTCTCTACAATCCGCAGACGGGCGAGCCGGTGAAAAGCGGACTTCATCGGTGAGAGAAAAATAAAAGCTAGATTTCAGCGCTGACAGTTATCAAACAAGAATCTGAGTTTCCGATGCAGACCACCTCAATAAAATCGCTGGCATTGTCGGTTCACCGCTGGATCGGGTTGATCTTAGCCCCTCTTTTCCTTCTGATTGCCATCTCGGGCGGTGTGCTCGCCGTGAAGCCGATCGTAGAAGACCCTCTCTTCGCTGGTGCTCAACCGGGTGCGGATAGCACCAGCGTTATTCCTGCTCTCCAGATTGCTGATCCCAAAGGTCAGGCCAGACAACTGACTGTCACCGCTGACGGTCAGGCCATGATCCTGTCATCGCAGGCTGAGACGGGTCCGAATGGAATATTTTCCATTTCCAGCGGACAAATGGTTGCGAATGCGACGAAGCCTGTCGACATATTCGGCATCGCGAAAAGTCTTCATAAGGACCTGCTGCTCGGCGCGGGTCTGGTTGTCGTTATTGCCAGCTATCTCATGCTCGGCATCATTTTGATCGGGCCGTTCCTTGGGTGGCTTCGATTCCGCAATACCATTACGGGCTGGCATCTGGCAGCGGGCTGGCTTGCTCTGCCATTCATCATCATTGCGCCGCTGACCGGGGTTTTGATGTCTCTTCATCTGGGTTCCGGAACCATGCCTGTCATCCAGCAATCCAGTCCACCTCTGGCGCTGGCGCAGGGGGTCAAGGCCGTTTCGGAAAATCCCGATGTCAAATCAATTACTTTCGTGCGCAGGTTTCAAAAAGGCAGCGTAATGGTGAGTGCTGAAACGGCGCATGGAAGTGCAAGATATGTCGTCGATGGAAGCCATAAGGCCCAGCCGCTTGAAGGCGGTCCGGGATTGATAAAGAGCCTCCATGAAGGCATCTGGGCGGGAGCATGGTCGGGACTCCTGAACCTTGCCATTTCCATCATACTGACTGGCCTGACCTTGAGCGGAATATGGTCCTGGATGCGCCGCTGGCGCCAGACACGGATCCGCTTGGGTGTTGAAAATGCTGACATTCTGGTGGCTCATGCGAGCCAGACGGGAACTGCGGCAAGGTTGGCGCAAGCAACATCTCGCGCCCTTGAAGATGGCGGTGTCAGGGTTGCGTGCATGTCGCTGTCAGGGCTGCGTCCGAATATGCTCTCGTCCTATCATCAGGTTCTTATTATTGCATCGACAACAGGTCAGGGTGTGCTGGCCGAGCCTGGTCGGGCATTTCTCCATGATCTACAAAAATTGTCGAATATGAAAATGCGCTTCTCGATTCTGGCTTTGGGGGATCGTCGCTATGATCATTTTTGTGGCGGTGCGGAAACCTTGAGAACCGCGCTTCTCAAGGCAGGTGCAGAGGAAAGCATTGCGATGGTTCGCGTTGATGGCGCACCAGAAGTTGCCTGGCAGGAGTGGCTGTCGCAGGTACAGGGCGAGCTTGGAGCTGCTGCTGTCGAGTTGCGAGCTCTGCAGGCTGATGAACCGGTCAACTTGAAACTGGTGGAGCGCACGCGCCTCGATAATCCTGACGTGGAAGATTCCGGCGAAACCTGGCAGGTTGTTTTTTCCGTTGGCGGCGAGACTGCATTCCGTCCCGGTGATCTCCTGATGCTATCTCCGGGCCAGGGTCAGCCGGAAAGGTGCTACTCGATCGGCAGCAGTTCGCTGCTTGACCCGGACAGGCTGGCACTGACGGTCAGCAAACACAGTTGGACCGATGAAAATGGTGACATACGCCTTGGGCGGATGTCCGCGTTACTCTGCCGTGATATGGCTGTCGGCACCTGCCTGACGGGTTCGATAAGACACCATCCGCACTTTAATCCGCCCGAAGATCCGGCAACGCCGATCATCATGGTCGCGGCGGGTTGTGGCGTTGCTCCGTTCACCGGTTTCATTGAGGAGCGTTCACTCGATCCCGCGGCGAGCGGAGCATCATGGCTGATGTTCGGCAACCGTCGCAGAGAGGGTGATTTTCTTTACGGAGCCGAGCTGTCAAAGTGGCAAAGCGAGGGAAATCTGACGCAACTACACACAGCATTCTCCCGCGATAGCGATGATGGCAGCTACATCACCGACCAGATTGCGTTGCATGGCCGGAGCATTGTCGAGTTGATACGCGATGAGGGAGCCATCCTTTATGTTTGCGGCCGCACGCGTCTTGGCAGGGGCGTGGAAGAGGCGCTGGTTGATGCACTCATTGCCAACGACAATCTTTCCGAAACCGAGGCAGAGCAAACCGTCCAGAAATGGAAGGCGACGGGGTCCTTGCGCCAGGATTTATTTGACTGATTTCCTAGAGTATTTTGCATTTAATATGAATCATAAAATACTCTAAATTTTCTATGTCGTAAGGCTTTCTTGCGTTTAGAGCATTTTGCGTTCAATATGAATCGCTGCAATGCTCTAACTTATTGTTAAGACGCATTTTCTTATCGTTTAATCGATACCGATTAAACGGAAAAGGCTCTAACCGGTGCCCACTTAAACGCGCCTTACTCTAGCGCAGAAAACCAAGGTGCTCTTCCCGATCCGAGCCCTTTCGTCAACCGCTGGTCAGAACCGGAAGTCTTCGCCGAGATAAAGGCGGCGTACTTCTTCGTTGGCGACGATATCGTCCGGATGCCCCTCGGTGAGGACCTGGCCGGAGTGAATGATATAGGCACGGTCGATCAGACCGAGAGTTTCCCGCACATTATGGTCGGTGATCAGAACACCGATACCGCGCTGGGTGAGGTGGCGAACCAGATTTTGAATGTCGCCGACCGCGATCGGATCAATGCCCGCGAAGGGCTCGTCGAGCAGCATGAAGGTGGGATCACCGGCAAGTGCACGTGCGATTTCACAACGTCTCCTCTCGCCGCCGGAAAGCGCTATGGAAGGAGCCTTTCTCAGGCGGGCGATATCGAATTCCTCAAGGAGAGAATCGAGTTTGCGCTCACGTTCCTTGCGGGAGGGCTCGACCACTTCGAGGACGGCGCGAATATTGTCTTCAACATTCAGACCGCGAAAAATTGATGCTTCCTGTGGCAGGTAGCCGATGCCGAGTCGGGCGCGGCGATACATGGGAAGATTGGTGATGTTATTGCCATCAAGGCTTATCGATCCGCGATCTGCTGCAACAAGTCCGGTGATCATGTAAAAGATAGTCGTCTTGCCGGCCCCGTTCGGGCCAAGCAGGCCGACCGCTTCGCCAGCGCGGACATTGAGTGCGGCATCCTGGACCACCATCCGGGCGCGATAGCTTTTCTGCAGGCCTTTGACGGCAAGAATCCCCGGGCCGCCGAATGCGGCATCGCCGATCATTTCCGATGTTGATACTTGGTACATGCCCGGTATTCCGCTGGTGACGCTGCTACCAAATGACTGTCAGGGAAATAAGTCAAAAATCAGCGATCGATAAAAGTCGTTACAAGTTGCTGGTAACGGATCGTCCGCCTGCTGGCAATTCCCTCAGGCGCATTGAGGCATCTTTTGATGATGAGCTCCTCAACCGATGAATCCGAAGCACGTCATTCTGCGATGTTCTGCCAGTCATATTTCTTGCAGTGTCTGCGGATCGTGTCGATCATCAGCCTGGCCGTTTCGGTCAGGGGAGCCTTGCGTGGATAAATCAGGCTGTAAGTCGCCTCCGGCAGGGGATCGGAAATCGGCAGGGTGCAGAACTGATCATCGATTCCGAGCGGCTTTGCAGAAGCGCTGGCAATAACGCTGAGATGGTCGCCATGGAGAACCATATTCAGGATGCTCGCAACGGAATCCGAGCGCAGCAGGGGTCCGTCAATCGGCCACAAATACGCCTCGAGCCTCTTGTAATAACCCATGTTGGTTTCGGGCAGCATCCATGACGCGTTGCGCAATTCCTGCAAGCTGGTGCAGGACGCCAGTTTGTGACCCTTGCGAGCCAGTACGCAGAAAGCGGCATTGAAAAGCGGTTCTTCGATGAATTCGCTCAAAGGAACGTCCGAAGACATGGTGCCGATGGCGAAATCGAGCTGTCCCTCCCGCAATGGCGGAATGAGGGACGAGAGTTGCGCTTCCTTGAACGAGACACCGGCGAAAGGTCTTCTGTTTCTGAATTCGCCGATGACGCCCGGGAGAATGGTAAAAGCTATCAGCGAGGAAAAACCGAATGCCACCTTGCCCTGAGAATGCGCATTCAACTGGTTGAGCTCTTCCTGTGCACGTTGCAGCTCTTCCAGGATGAACCTCATCCTGACGGCGAAGGCCTTGCCGGATTCTGTGAGGGCGACGCCGCGGGTGCCGCGTGTCAGCAGCGCTACGCCAAGCGTTGTTTCAAGCTCGCGGATGGTGCGGGTAAGAGCAGGTTGTGACTGTCCCAGCGCTTTCGCAGCGGCGCGAATGCTGCCGCAGCGAATAATCTCTTGAAAAACCCTGAGTTGGCGGAGTTTAGGAAGGTGAGGCATTCTGCCACTCTATCAAGAAAACTTATCACTCGAAATGTTTTTTCATCTCCTCACTGGAGATTTAAGTCATTAGGGTGCTCAAATAGTCGTTATGCATCAATAAAAAGTATAAGAGTTTTCTTAAACAACGGTGCTTTGAGTACAACTAAGGTTGTAGCTTTCCTCTCCCGAAGTTGTCCTTTTCTTAAGCATCGCAAGATGGGGTTTGTTCGCATGGAGATGCTGCGAGACTGGAAAATACACGCATTATGCTTGGCCGCAGTTATTGCGTCGGAGGCTGTCGGGACTTTCAGATACGGATTTATCGTTCTTGTTCCGATGCTCTATGCCATGCTTATCGGCGGTGTGATAAGCATTCCGAAGCTGAAAATTCTTTCGGAAGACAACATGAAGAGGGCAAGCGGTGTCATGACTGCGGCCCTGATGCTGCTGATCGTCAAGCTCGGTCTTGATATCGGTCCGGCATTGCCTCACCTGAAAAATGCAACCGGCGCCCTTCTCCTTCAGGAGGTCGGACACTTCTTCGGCACCATCATGCTTGGCCTGCCGATTGCGGTTGCTCTTGGGATGGGACGCGAGGCTATCGGTGCGACCTATAGTGTCGGTCGTGAACCGAATATTGCGATCATCGCCGATAAATATACCCTGGACAGCCCGGAGGGGCGTGGCGTCATGGCGACCTATCTGATGGGAACGTTGTTCGGTGCTGTGACGGTATCCATGCTGGCGAGCGTTATCGGTTCTTTCGATATTCTGCACCCCTATGCCCTTGCCATGGGCGCGGGTGTCGGCAGCGGCAGCATGATGGCTGCGGCGACAGGGTCCATCGTTATCCTGTATCCGGGTATGGAAGCGGAAATCCGCGCCTATGCGGGTGCCGCCAACCTGATGTCGAGCATCCTCGGTATCTATATCTATATGTTCTTCTCCCTACCATTCGCCGTCAAGATGTACTCAGTATTCAGCCGTCTCTTCGGAAAGAAAATGGAAGCAGCAGGGGAGGCTGTACAATGACTATGAATAAAACTCTTGAAATGCTGGCCCTGTTTTTCCTTTGCGCGACCATCGCGGCAGCGGGAAACATGGTGGGTTACAAGATCAATATGGGAGATTCCCTGCTCGGTGCTTTCGTTGTAGCCGGAATTGCCGCTGTCGGATTCCTGATCAGCAAACTCCCGTACTTCGGCAAGTTGCCGATGATCTTCTGGGTCTCCATTGTTGCGATCTATGCGTCCACGAGCCTGTTTCCGTGGTCTGAGTTCGTGCTGACGACCACCAAGAAGGTTCAGTTCCTTGCAATCTGTACACCTATCCTGGCCTATGCGGGCCTGGCGGTGGGCAAGGATCTGGAAATGTTCAAGAAGATCTCCTGGAGAATTGTGCCGGTCGCGCTTGCGGTGTTCGCCGGAACATTCCTCTTCGCTGCAATCCTTGCCCACTTCACCCTTCAGTGGGAAGGAATCTACCACTGACCGGCAATTTTTGCCGGGAATGAACTTCATTCCCGGCTTTTAAAACGCCCTCACGCCTGCTGCCGTTATTTTCATGCGCCCATTCCCAGGCGGAAGACTGCCAGATCGGCTCTTCCGCAAGCGGGGACGTATGTCGAAAAGTTCATTCGAGGCGCAGCGCATTTTTCTGCCCGATCATCCGATGACGGAGAGTTTGTTATGTTGTCAGAATTGAAAAACGCCATTGCCTCGGTTGAGGAAGATGTCATCCGCTGGAGGCGTCATCTGCATGCGCATCCGGAACTGACGTTTCACGAATTCGAGACCGCCAATTATATCCACGAGCAGTTGTCAGCCTTTGAAAATCTGACTTTGACCAGACTGACACCGAACAGCGTGCAGGCTCTTCTCAAAGGCTCCCGCCCGGGCAAGAGAATCGCCCTGCGTGCGGATATCGATGCACTGCCGCTGAACGAGGAGAGCGGTGAGCCTTTCAGTTCGACGAAGCCCGGCGTCATGCATGCCTGCGGCCATGACGCCCATACCGCTATGCTGCTCGGAGCGGCGAAGGTTCTTTCCCGTATGCAGGACAAAATTGCCGGTGAGGTTCTCTTTATCTTCCAGCATGCGGAGGAGATTCCTCCGGGCGGCGCTCAGGACCTGATCGACAAGGGCGTTCTCGACGGTGTTGACATGATCTTCGGCATGCATGTCTGGCCAGCATATCCTGTCGGCGAGATCATGATGAAGCCAGGGGTTTTCTGCGCTTCGAGCGATAATTTCGATATCACCATCAAAGGCCGCGGCGCGCATGGTTCAATGCCGCAGATCGGCATCGACCCGATCGTTGTCGGTGCGCAGGTTGTTTCTGCTATGCAGAGCATCGTCGCGCGCCGGCTCGATCCGTTACATGCGCCGGTTCTGACAATTGCGACGTTCCGTTCCGGAGACAGCTATAATGTCATTCCGTCAACGGCTGAGCTGGCCGGGACTATCAGGACACACGACAAGAGCGTGCGTGCTAAAGTGCCTGCAATGCTTGAGCAGACGCTGGCTGGTGTCTGCTCAGCCTATGGTGCGGAGTACGATCTCAAATGGACGCACGGCTATGCCATCGGCAACAATCATCCGGAAGCCTGCGAGATAGCGAGCCAGGTTGTCGAAACGTATCTTGGGGGCGTCAAACTGAAACCGATGCCTGCCGCAATGTTCGGTAGCGAGGACTTTTCTTCCTATCTCGAAACGGTTCCCGGCAGCTTCCTGTTCGTTGGTGCCGGAAACGAGGCCAAGGGTGCAATCCATGGCCTTCATAATCCGCAATTCAAGCTTGATGAAGACGTCATGAAGACAGGTGTCACTCTCCACGTCGGATTGATTCATCGTCTTCTGATGAGTTGAAGGTAAATGCGTGGCCGAATGGAAAAATTCGTTCGGCCATGCATAAAATTTTAGATGAATATGAACAAGAACGGGAATTCGGTTCCTTCGCTCTCCCGGACAAATAACATTGGTCTTTCTACGCGATAATAATCGGAGGTTCCCTGCGTGAGTAGTGTTTGCGATATGTTCAAAATCGGCATCGGTCCGTCCAGCTCACATACGGTCGGACCGATGAAAGCCGGAAAAGCATTTGTCGATGAGCTTGCCGCTAAAGGCCTGCTCGCGTCTGCTACCCGGATCGGTGTTGATATCTATGGCTCCCTGTCACTCACCGGCAAAGGACATCATACCGATCGCGCAATTATCATGGGGCTTGCCGGTCATCTGCCGGAGACGGTCGATATCGCGATCATCGGCGGGTTCGTGGAAAACGTCGAGAGAAGCGAACGCCTGTCGCTATCGCTGGGCAGGCATGAGGTCGATTTTCTGCGCAAGGGAGGCATGGTGTTTCATGACAGCGTGTTGCCCCTACACGAGAACGGTATGACGATCACTGCCTTCGCAGGGCAGGAAGTCCTTCATACTCGGACATATTATTCCATCGGCGGTGGCTTCATCGTTGAGGAAGGAGACTTCGGTAAACCGTCGGCTACGCAAGCCGAAGTGCCTTACCCGTTCCGCCGAGCCGCCGAGCTTCTGACGCATTGTCATGACAGCGGCCTGTCTTTGTCCACGCTCGTCCTGCAAAATGAGCTCGCAACGCGCAGCCAGCGCGAAATCGAAACATATTTCGGTGACATATGGTCGACCATGCGTACCTGTATCGATCGGGGCATGCATACGGAAGGTCTTCTTCCCGGGCCTTTGGAGGTTCCGCGACGTGCTGCTGCGCTTCATCGCGTTCTGATATCACCCGGCAAGGCCAGCACCGACCCGATGCAGGTCATCGACTGGGTCAACATGTTCGCGCTCGCTGTCAGCGAAGAGAACGCTGCCGGTGGCCGTGTCGTCACCGCTCCGACCAATGGCGCCTGTGGCATCGTTCCCTCGGTCCTGGCTTATTATGATCGCTTCATCAGTCCGGTCGGGACCGAGCAATGTCTGCGCTATTTTCTTGCCGCAGGCGCGATCGGATTGTTGTACAAAATGAACGCTTCGATTTCCGGTGCCGAAGTTGGTTGCCAGGGTGAAGTGGGCGTCGCCTGTTCAATGGCGGCAGCCGGGCTTGCGGAATTGTTGGGCGCTAACCCCGAGCAGGTCTGCATCGCTGCTGAGATCGGGATGGAGCATAATCTCGGGCTGACATGCGATCCGGTCAATGGACAGGTGCAGGTCCCCTGTATCGAGCGCAATGCTCTTGCCGGGGTGAAGGCCATCAATGCAGCACGCATGGCGCTGCACCGGGAAAGCAAGCCTCGCGTCTGTCTCGATACGGTTATCGACACCATGTACGAAACCGGGAAGGACATGAATACCAAATACCGCGAGACCTCATGCGGTGGTCTCGCCATCAAGGTAAATTGCGGCCAGGCCTGTTTCAGCTCGCGCTGTTCCTGAAGAATGCGCAAGCAGGTATCGGCTTTTCTGAATTATTCCGCACTCGTGGTAAGAACTGACGAACCAAAGTCAGTTCTTTTTCTTGTCACCATCCTGGCTGCCGGGAACGAACAACGCTCTCACTCTGCCTCCAGGAGTGGTCTCGACATTGGCGGTCTGGGTGGTGAGGTTGTAGACCACTCTTTCACCCCTCGTCACATTGGGCCCTTCACTGAGGGTGACGTTGCCCGTCAGATAAACCTTGTTTGCGGTGCGATCGAAGGTGGCGTGGTTGCCGGTGGCGACCTGCGTCTTGTTGACGATGGTAACCGGCCCTTCGCACTCGATTTTCTTGATCTGCTCCTGATTGGTGCCGGGGACGCCAACAGGCTGCGGAGCTGAGCCTGCATCCTTGCCATTGGTTTTCGACTGATCGTAAAACACGATCAGGTTCGTGCATTTCATGGTGCTGTCACCCTGAACGGCAATAACGTTACCGGAAAAGACAGCACGGCTTTCCCTGTCGAAAACATCCAGCCTGTCGGAATCGATCTTGATGGGCTCCTTGTTGGAGCCAAGTGTTCCGAATGCCGAGGAACGATCCTTGCCATCGCTCGGCTGCGCGGAGGCTATCGTGGCCGACAGGGCGAGGATAGCGCAGCCTGTGATGATGGATGCGAAGGCGGCGTGCTTTTTCATTGGGTGGCGCTCACGGGTTTCTCTATCTCGGTTTTCCGTTTGGTGGTTTCGTCTCCCTTGGGAGGCGCGTCATCGTCAGGGATTTTCTCGAATACTGATTGGACCCGTCCGGTAAAGACCAAAACCTTGCCGTTGTCGGAAACCTGCAGCCCCTGAGCTTTGATGGTGCCATTTTGCAGTTGGACCATTACCGGCTCTTGTGACACAACCGTTCCTGCCTTGAAGTCAATAGCGGCTGATTGCAGGTGAATCTGCTGGCCCTTATCTGTCTTGACCGAGACATTGTCCCGCAGATTAAGGTTCTCTTTCTGGGTGTCGAAATAGCCGGAATCAGCGTGCAGATGGGCAATGCCACCCTTGTCATCGGTTGCAAGTTTGCCGCGCAGATCTTTCAACTCGACCATCGTCGGCTGGCGGGCATCCTGGGTTGCCGCGCTGGCGATAACCTCATAGGGCTGTCCATCCTTGCGAAAGCCCGTCAGTTTCGGACTTTGCATGGTGATCTGCGATCCTGAAAGTGAGATGGGTCCCAGCGTCAGTCCGGTTATGTTGCGAAACGGATCGAAATAGGCAAAGCCGATCATAAGCACGATGCTCAGGATTGAAATGACCGGTATGGCGCGCTTCAGTAATCGGACAATGGTGCTATGGCGCCGGGCTTTCGTATAGGCGTGCGCTCGCGATATCCGCACCACTCCGATGCCTTCACCACTCGTTGCCCCTGCACTATCACTCGAAAGCATGTTACCTTTCACTACGTCGTTTCCCGTCTCGTCTGTCTATTGCGGCTGTTGCAAGCCGCTGAGAACTGTTTTCCGAAGCCGTTATGGCGACGTCTTACGCCGAAAAAAATTTCAGGCTCGCTTCCCCTAAAGCAACCTCGTGGCGAAGTTGTGGCTCGCCGGAGCCAGGTATCCCAAATATCAGCATCTTCCAGCAGCATATACCGGAATCGCTTCAGTAATAAAAGTACATTGCTTTCAGCGATACGGAAAGTCATCCGCATCGTTCCCAACTGCATTGCACGCAGCTTTCAGACGTCAGCTATGGGCAAAAATGTCAGTATCCGGCCAGCCGTTCAGGTCCAGGAGTGCCCGGGTTGGGAGAAACTCAAAGCAATGCTGCGCAATCTCGGTTCGACCTTCCCTGGCGAGCATCATGTCGAGCTTGTCCTTGAGGGCGTGAAGATGCAACACATCCGAGGCCGCATAATCAAGCTGGGCCTGGGTCAGGGTGTCGGCACCCCAATCGGAAGATTGCTGCTGCTTCGACATGTCTGTGCCAAGCAATTCGCGCACCAGATCTTTCAAACCGTGCCGGTCGGTATAGGTCCGTGTTAACCGGGAGGCGATTTTCGTGCAATAGACCGGGCTCGGCATGATACCGTAAGCCTGATAGAGAATAGCCAGGTCGAACCGCCCGAAGTGAAATATTTTCAGGACTTCGGGATCAGCCAGAACACGCAGCATGTTATCCGGGCGAGGAGCATTGCGAGGTATCTGAACGACGTCGGCAGAACCATTCCCGGTTGATATCTGCACCACGCACAGCCGGTCCCTATACGGGTTGAGACCGAGAGTTTCCGTATCGATGGCAATGGCCGGTCCCGGCTTGTAATCCGCAGGCAGATCGCCGCAGTGTAGACGAATGGTCATGACTTTTAATCGTTCCCTGACTTGATAAACGGCTCTGAAGAGCATGCGTTAAAGTGCTTTGCGTCCAATATGAATCGCTGCAACACTCTAACTTATTGTTATGACGCATTTTCTTATCGTTTAATCGATACCGATTAAACGGAAAAGGCTCTAGATGCATCTGTTTCCTGCCTCAATGGTGTGTAACATCGGTGCCCGGACGCGACAAGGTGCGTAACATTCGGCCTGAATAATAGACCGATCATCAAGTTTTGCGGAATTGGATTTGGTTTCGCACGCTGTTGCGTTTAGATTCAAACACGGCCCCGGACCAACCTTTACTTCCCGAGGGCAGATGATTTGCAGGTAATGGGTCAATGAGCGCTCCAACGCGGGATATTCATTCACTGGACGAAAGGCAGCGCATTCAGCTCCTCGTGAGCTCAATGGCTGACTATGCAATTTACATGCTGGACGCCGAGGGCCTGGTATCGAGTTGGAATACGGGTGCACAGAGATTCAAAGGTTATCCGGCGACGGAGGTTATCGGTCGCCATTTCTCGATATTCTATACACCTGAAGATTGTGGCAGGGAGGTGCCAAGGCGGGCTCTGGAGACGGCGCTGAACGAGGGCCGATTTGAAGAGGAAGGATGGCGGGTTCGCAAGGACGGAAGCCGATTCTGGGCCAATGTCGTCATCGAACCGGTCCATGACGAATACGGGTATCTTTTCGGCTATGCGAAAGTCACGAGAGATATTACGAATCGCGTCGCGGCGCAGGAAGCACTGAGAGCGAGCGAACGTCGTTTCCGGTTGTTCATGCAGAGCGTAACCGATTATGCGATTTATATGATCGACACCGAGGGATGCGTCGCCAATTGGAATGCAGGAGCCCAGCGTATCAAGGGCTACACCGAGCAGGAGATCATCGGTCGTCATTTTTCATGCTTCTATACGCAGGAGGATCAGGACCGGAAGCAACCGCAGCTTTCACTCAGGACTGCGCTGGTGGAAGGCAAGTACGAGGCGGAAGGCTGGCGTGTTCGAAAAGACGGAACACGCTTTCTGGCCCACGTCGTGATAGATCCGATTTATGAAGATGATGGCGAACTCATCGGCTATGCCAAGGTCACTCGTGATGTAACCGAGCGCCGCAAGACCGAGGAAACCCTGCAGCAGACCCGGGAAGCGTTGTTTCAATCGCAGAAGATGGAAGCGGTAGGGCAGCTGACCGGCGGTATCGCCCATGATTTCAATAATTTGCTGACGATTGTGGTCAATAGCCTCGATATCCTGTCACGTAAACCCCTGGACGACCGCGAACGAAGATTGCTGGAAAACGCCCAGAAGGCGGCGGAGCGGGGAGCAAAACTTACGCACCAGCTGCTTGCATTCTCCCGCCGACAGACCTTGAACGCGGAGATCAACAATATAAACCAGCTCATTGAAGGTTTTTCCTCCGTCTTGCGCGGTGGAGGAGGGGCTGAAGTCTCACTTGCGTTTGATCTTGCTTCCGATCTGCGGTTGACGAAGATCGATGCAGCGCAGTTTGAGGCCGCCTTGCTCAATCTTGTGGTCAATGCCCGGGACGCCATGCCGGACGGCGGAAAGGTCACAATCTCGACCGCTAATGTCGAGATGGATGGCTTCTCCATGTGTACCGTCGATCCGCTCGATGCTGGAAGCTATGTCGCCATAACGGTCAGAGATACCGGAAGCGGAATTCCTCCCGAATTGCAGAAGCGCATTTTCGAGCCGTTCTTCACGACGAAGGATGTCGGCAAGGGAACAGGGCTGGGGCTGAGCCAGGTTTATGGATTCGTGACGCAATCAGGTGGCAGTCTTGAAATCGTCCGCTCGGATGCGTCTGGAACCAGCCTGAGATTCTATCTGCCGGTCTGCGAGGGAGACATAGAGCAGACGACAGGCAATGCTGCGGCTGTGGAAGCACTGCCCGTTATGAGCGTTCTCGTCGTTGAGGATGAGGACGATGTTCGTGACAGCGCAGTCACTGTACTGGAATCAATCGGTTGTTCGGTATTGACAGCGGAGAGCGCGGAAGCCGCCCTGGCAATCATTCAAGGCTCCGCCTCTGTTGATGTTCTCTTTGCCGATGTCGTGATGCGAGGCGGACGTGGCGGCTACTGGCTGGCCCGTGAGGCGCGCAGTCTGCGTCCCGGGATCGGGATAATCCTGACTTCCGGCAGTGTTCAGATGCGGCCGGAAGCGATGGAAGAGGAGGTTCTGTTCCTACCTAAACCCTATCGCTCCGACGATCTCCTCGTGAAGCTCGCTGCCCTGAAACGGACGGGAAGCGTATGATCTCATCCTGCGGGCGCCGGTTCTCATGGAAGCCGGCGCCCGGCAAGATACTGCCTTATTTCTGCTTGGCGATGACGTGATCCTTGATGTCGGCATAAACGCTGGCGGGAACAATATCCCTGCTTACAAGGTCGTCCTTGCCATGATAGGGACGACCCTTGACGATGGCTGCGGCACGAACCGGCCCGATTCCGTGGAGAGCTGCAAGCTCTGAAACGCTGGCCGAATTGATGTCGATGAGTTGCGCGCTGCTGGTGGCGTTATGAACGCTCTCGGTAGCCTTATCCTTGGTTTCCGTCGCCTTCTGCTTGACGGTATCGACCGCCTGGCCCGTCTTTTCCTTGACGGCTCCTACCGCTTCTCCTGTTTTCTCCTTAACAGTCTCGGCCGCGCCTTTGACGGCTTCCTTGGCTTTTTCGCCTGCGGATTTCAGGGTTTCTGAAACAGGTTTTTGAGGTGTCGCCGGCGCCGCGGTCTGCGCGAAGGCGAGGACCGGTGTGGCCACGGAGAGGCCAAGAATGAAAAGTCCGGTGCTGAGTTTAAGCATGTTCTCTTTCCTGTTCGCTTTTGTGTTGGTGATGGGTGTTTCCGACTTGGCGGATCATTCGGCATGACTGGCCGATGAAGTCTGTAACCGGAGAACAACCCGGGCTCAGACATAACGTCTCACAAGCAAAACGGTTTCTTTCCACCTTGGCTGTTAAGTGCATTTCGGCACCTCAGCGGGGGTTAAGAGAGGACGATAATCGAGCGATGGAAACGATTAAGGCTATGCTGGCCGCATGTCCGGCTTTGCTGCGTCTGTTTGCCGGAATTTCGCTGACATTATCGGGTTGCTCCCGTCGAGCGAGGCATCTCCGACAGCAGGTTTGAACAGTCGGCTTATGAAATCAGCATTAAGGCCTATGATAGCGGAAGTCATTTTGATCTCCGGGCTGAAGTTGCTGCCTCGACCTGCTCCATCCAGGCATCTGCCAATCACCCTTCATCCATGGCAAGGAGATATGCACAGATTTTAAGCAATCATGGCAGGTGATTTATAAGTAATTGAAATATAATTGATAACTAGTAAAATTAATTGAATTTTGGTTATTCTCTCACTTATGTGCGGCATTGCGTCACAGCTTATCAGCGCAAGCCTTGTTTCGCATACTTCTCATCTGAATTGGTTGCCTCCAAAACGGCAGTTCAGAATTTTTTTCTAAAAGAGGCTATTTATTATCGTCAATGATAGCGTTATCATTTCAATTGATAGCGCTATCAGTGCATTTTGATCGGATGTGCTGCGCGCTACGAACTGGATGACGCCGACGCACTAAAGATCCGTAGGGATGTAGGCGGGCAGGATGCGACGGCCACCACTTAAGGGAACATATGCCAATGACAGGATCTTCTCCCGCAGCGGCCGTCGCGACAGTCATGAAGAAAACGAATGTTCGTTATCTCATCGTCTTCATGCTGTTCGTCCTGACGGCCATCAACTACGCCGACCGGGCCAGCATGTCGTTTGCTGCTCCATTCATACAAAAGGAATATGGCCTCACAGCAGGCGAGCTCGGCTGGGTGCTTTCGGCATTCGGCTGGTCATATGTTATCTTTCAAATCCCCGGCGGATGGCTGCTTGACCGGTTCGGTTCCAAGCGCGTCTATGTGACGGCGGTTATCCTCTGGTCGATTGCGACCGCTCTTCAGGGAGCGATCGGGTTCTTTCACGCAAGCTTCCTGATATTGGTCCTGTTCGCCCTGCGATTCCTGGTCGGTGCGTTCGAGGCTCCGTCATTTCCCGGCAACAGCCGCGTGGTGGCGGCCTGGTTCCCGGCACAGGAACGTGCCACGGCAGCTGCAATTTTCAATTCAGCACAGTACTTTGCCACGGTCATCTTCGGACCCTTAATGGGCTGGATCGTTTTCCATTGGGGCTGGCAGTATATGTTCGCCGTGATGGGCGGTATCGGGATTGTTGCGGCGCTCGTCTGGGCCAAGGTGCTTTATGATCCAAGTGCGCATCCGAGCGTTAATGCCGCCGAGTTGAAATACCTGGAAGAGGGTGGTGCCGTTGTCAGTATGGACCAACGGGCCGCCCCGCTGAAATGGGGTTATCTTGGTCAGTTGTGTAAAAACCGCATGATGATCGGCATCTATGTCGCCCAGTATTGCATCAATTGCCTGACCTTCTTCTTCCTGAGCTGGTTCCCGATCTATCTCGTCAAGGAGCGGGGCCTGAACATCCTGAATGCCGGCCTCGTTGCTTCTCTACCAGCCATTTGCGGCTTCATCGGCGGTGTGCTTGGCGGGGTGGTTTCGGATTACATTCTGCGTCGGACCAGTAACCTGACGCTGGCACGCAAGACGCCGATCGTGCTCGGTCTGCTGCTCTCGATCTCCATTATCGGCTGTAACTATGTTGAATCTGATACGCTGGTGATCTTTTTCATGGCGCTGGCCTTCTTCGGCAAGGGCATCGGTGCTCTTGGCTGGGCGGTGATGTCGGATTGCGCGCCGAAGGAAGTGGCGGGGCTTGCCGGTGGTCTGTTCAACATGTTCGGCAACATGTCGAGCATCGTGACCCCTCTGGCGATCGGCTACATCTATCAATACACCGGCTCGTTCTACTGGGCGATGGTGTTTGTCGGTGTGCACGCTTTCATCGCGGTGGTGAGCTATCTCTTCGTGGTTGGCGAGATCAAGCGTTTCGTTCTGAAACCCATTGATTGATCGATTGATGACGGGTCAGGACCGGTATTCCCGGTTCTGGCCTTTCCCGCCCCATGGGCACAAGGAAAGAAAAAATGCCGGCTCCCAACCAATCCATGGCTCCCCTCTACATCCGCCTGCATACTGACGACAATGTCGCTATTGTCGCCAATCCGGGCGGCCTGCCTGAGGGAACCGTATTCTCCTGCGGCCTGAAATTGGTCGGGCATGTTCCTCAGGGGCACAAGGTCGCTCTCAAGGACTTCGCTGTCGATGAAGCAATTACGAGATACGGGGAAACCATTGGCTATGCATTGAAGCCGATACCAACCGGGAGCTGGATTGAGGAATCCCTTCTGCGGATGCCGGAAGCTCCGGATCTCGATAATGTGCCGCTGGCAACCAATATTCCAGCACCGCTACCGCCGCTGGAAGGCTATACCTTTGAAGGTTATCGCAACGAAGACGGCACGGTCGGTACCAAGAACGTTCTCGGCATCACAACCACCGTTCATTGCGTTGTCGGTGTGCTCGATTATGCCGTCCGCCGTATCAAGGCGGAGCTTCTGCCGAAATATCCTAACGTCGATGATGTCGTTGCCATCAATCATCCATACGGTTGCGGCGTCGCTATTGATGCGCCCGCTGCGATCATTCCAATTCGTACACTTCGAAACATCAGCCTGAACCCCAATCTCGGCGGTTCGGCAATGGTGGTCAGCCTCGGCTGCGAAAAGCTTGCCCCCAGCCGCATGTTCCCGGAAGGGACGCTGGCAGAACAGAGAAGGGGCGAACCTTACATCGTTTGCCTGCAGGACGAGGCCTTCAACGGTTTCAATGACATGATCTCATCGATCATGGATATGGCCGAAAAACGTCTTGAGGTTCTGAATAGACGCCAGCGCGAGACCTGTCCTGCTTCCGACCTGATCGTCGGCATGCAATGTGGCGGTTCGGATGCTTTCTCCGGTGTTACAGCCAACCCGGCAATCGGCTACGCTTCTGACCTTCTGGTTCGCGCTGGCGCAACCGTGATGTTCTCGGAAGTGACCGAGGTACGTGATGCCGTTCACATGCTCACCGCTCGCTGCATCAACGAAGATGTCGCCCGCAAGATGGTGAGTGAGATGCGCTGGTATGATGAATACCTTGAGAACGGCAAGGTTGATCGTTCTGCCAATACGACGCCCGGCAACAAGAAGGGCGGCCTCGCCAATATCGTCGAGAAGGCGTTGGGCTCGACGGTCAAGTCTGGCTCCGCAGCCATCTCCGGGGTTCTGTCTCCCGGTGAAAAGGTCAAACAGAAAGGCCTGATCTTTGCCGCCACTCCGGCCAGCGACTTTGTCTGCGGAACCCAGCAATTGGCTTCGGGCATCAACGTACAGGTCTTTTCTACCGGGCGCGGCACTCCCTACGGTCTCGCCATCGCCCCGGTGATCAAGCTTGGAACCCGCACCAATCTGAGTGAGCGTTGGCACGATCTCATCGATATGAGCGCCGGCAAGATCGCAACCGGCGAAGCAACGATTGAGGAAACCGGTTGGGAGTTGTTTCGGCTGATCCTTGATGTCGCTTCCGGGCGCAAGCAGGTCTGGTCGGATAAATGGGGCTTGTACAACTCGATCACCCCATTCAATCCGGCGCCGATCACCTGATGTGAAAAATATCTCTACTCAATTTCGAAAACTACGCTGAATAAAGGGAACAGAAATGGCTAGCAAGACACCTGTCATTACGGAAATGCAGGTCATTCCTGTCGCCGGTTGCGACGGAATGCTCCTTAATCTGTCGGGAGCGCATGGGCCCTACTTCACCCGCAATATCGTTATTCTGAAGGACAATTCTGGAAATACAGGGCTTGGTGAAGTTCCTGGCGGGGAGAAAATCAGACAGACTCTGGAAGATGCCAAGCCATTGGTCATCGGGCAGCCTGTCGGAAATTATCTCGCTGTTCTCAATGCGATGCGGATTACCTTCGCTGATCGTGATGCCGGTGGACGTGGCCAGCAGACTTTTGATCTGCGCACCACCATTCACGCTGTAACGGCGGTTGAAGCCGCCATGCTGGATCTCTTCGGCCAGTTCCTCGACCTGCCGGTTGCGGCTTTGCTCGGCGAAGGCATGCAACGCAAGGAAGTCGAGATGCTCGGCTACCTGTTCTATGTCGGTGATCGCAAGAAGACCGACCTGCCTTACCACAGTGCTCCGAACGAAAAGGACGATTGGCTCCGCCTCCGTTATGAGGAGGCGCTGACGCCGGAGGCTATCGTTCGTTACGCTGAGGCGACCTATGAACGCTATGGCTTCCAGGATTTCAAGCTGAAGGGCGGCGTGCTTGCCGGTGAAGAAGAAATTGAAGCAGTGACCGCGCTTGCCAGGCGCTTTCCCGAAGCCCGTATAACGCTTGACCCTAACGGCGCCTGGTCTTTGGAAGAAGCCATTCGTCTGTGCAAGGGGCAGCACAATGTTCTCGCTTATGCCGAGGACCCCTGCGGAGCCGAACAGGGCTTCTCCGGTCGTGAAGTCATGGCGGAGTTTCGCCGCGCCACAGGTTTGCCAACCGCCACCAACATGATTGCCACCGACTGGCGGCAGATGGCACACAGCCTGCAGTTGCAATCGGTCGATATCCCGTTGGCCGATCCGCATTTCTGGACCATGCAGGGCTCCGTTCGTGTTGCTCAGACCTGCCGTGATTTCGGGCTGACCTGGGGATCGCACTCCAACAACCATTTCGATATCTCACTGGCGATGTTCAGCCATGTCGGCGCTGCGGCTCCTGGCCGGGTCACGGCAATTGACACTCACTGGATATGGCAGGAAGGCACTGAACGCCTGACCAGAGAGCCATTGCAGATTCGCAAGGGTAAAATCACGATTCCGGATCAACCGGGCCTCGGTATCGATATCGACATGGATCAGGTCGCAAAAGCGCACGAAATGTATAAGAATATGGGCCTCGGCGCACGTAATGACGCTGTTGCCATGCAGTATCTGATTCCGGGCTGGACGTTTGATAACAAACGCCCTTGCCTGGTTCGCTGACTGCGGAGAAATGATCTAGCCCGGCAGGCAATGAGACGCCTGTCTGCGTCAAATCCAGTAAGCAAGGAAAGTTTAAGATATGAGCAAAGTAGGATTCATTGGTCTTGGCATCATGGGCACGCCGATGGCGGAGCATCTGGTAAATGCGGGCCATACACTGTTCGTGAACACGATCGGCCCGGTGGCCGCGAGCCTGACCGAAAAGGGTGCAACCGTCTGCGCATCAGGCAGGGAAGTGGCTGAAAAAGCCGATATCATCATCATCATGGTTCCGGATACTCCGGATGTCGAGAAAGTACTGTTCGCAGAAGGCGGCGTGGCAGAAGGTCTGTCCAAGGGCAAGATCGTGGTCGATATGAGCTCGATCTCGCCGGTCGAGACCAAGCAGTTCGCCGCCAAGGTGAATGCGCTCGGCTGTGATTACCTCGACTCCCCGGTGTCGGGTGGCGATGTCGGCGCGCGCGCCGCCTCGCTGTCGATCATGGTCGGTGGTCCGGATGCGGCGTTCGAGAAGGTGAAGCCGCTGTTCGAGCTGATGGGCAAGAACATTACGCTCGTCGGTGGCAATGGTGACGGCCAGACCACCAAGGTTGCGAACCAGATCATCGTCGCGTTGACAATCGAGGCGGTTGGCGAAGCGCTGCTGCTGGCGTCCAAGGCCGGCGCCGACCCGGCCAAGGTGCGTTCAGCCCTGATGGGCGGATTTGCCTCATCCCGCATTCTCGAGGTGCATGGTGAGCGGATGGTGAAGCGCAATTTCGATCCCGGCTTCCGGATAGCGCTGCATCAGAAAGACCTGAATCTGGCGCTTTCGACGGCTCGGGCGCTCGGGTTGAGCCTGCCGAACACGGCCACCTGCCAGGAGCTGTTCAACTCCTGTGTCTCGCATGGCGGCATCGCCTGGGACCATTCCGGCATGGTGCGGGCTCTTGAAATTGCAGCCAATTTTGAAATAGGCCAGAAGGCCTGATTCATATTGGCTTGATTTCAAGGAGTAGAAGACATGACCATTGCTTCCAAGGATCTTTTGCGGCGGATGTTCGAAGCGGCCGTCGGGATAGCCCAGCCGGCACGTTGCATTCCACCGTTCCTGCCTGAGGCCCCCAAAGGCCGCTTGATCGTCATTGGAGCCGGGAAAGCATCGGGAGCGATGGCTCGTGCAGTCGAAGACCATTGGCCGGGCAAGCTGTCCGGTCTGGTCGTTACCCGCTACGGTTACAAGGTACCGTGTGAGCGTATCGAGATCATCGAAGCAGCGCATCCGGTGCCTGATGCCGCCGGCCTTGAGGCATCCCGCCGGATTCTTGATCTGGTTCAGGGCCTGACAAGTGATGACATCGTTCTTTGTCTGATTTCGGGCGGCGGCTCCGCGCTGTTGCCGCTGCCATTCGAAGGGCTGACACTTGATGATAAGCAGGATATCAGCCGCGCCCTGCTCAAATCCGGTGCGACGATCAGTGAAATGAACTGCGTGCGGCGCCATCTGTCGGCTATCAAGGGTGGTCGCCTGGCCGCGGCCTGTTATCCGGCGAAGGTCGTCACCCTGCTGATGTCCGACGTTCCCGGTGACAATCCGATGGATATCGCCTCCGGCCCAACCGTTGGCGATCCGACTACCTGCGAAGATGCGCTGGGAATTATCAGGCGTTATGAACTCGATGTTCCGCCCGCCGTGATGGATATTCTGACAAGTGGTCGCGGCGAAAGCATCAAGCCCGATGATCCGCGCCTTTCGCACATTGAAACCCATATTGTCACCGCGCCGCAGATTGCGCTCGAAGCCGCCGCCGAAGTCGCGACGGCCGAGGGACTGCCCGTTCATATCCTGAGCGACAAGATCGAGGGTGAGGCGCGCGATGTCGGTTCCGTGCTGGCGGCTCTTGCCCTGCAGGTTTCCGAGCGTGGACAACCCTTCACCGCTCCTTGTGTCATTCTCTCCGGCGGCGAAACCACGGTGACAATTCGCGGCAAGGGCCGCGGTGGTCGCAATGTCGAATTCCTGCTGTCCCTGGCAATCGCGCTTGGCGATACCCCCGGCATCTACTCCCTTGCCGGAGACACCGACGGGGTTGACGGAATGGAAGAGATAGCCGGTGCCTTTGCAACGCCGGATACGCTTCAGCGCGCCTGGAAATTGGGAATCAAGCCGAAAGACAGTCTGGCCAACAATGACGGGCATGGCTTCTTTGAGGCGCTGGGAGATTCTCTCGTAACCGGACCGACGATGACTAATGTCAACGATTTCCGAGCGATATTGATCACATCACGGAGTTAACGCTCCTTAATTTTACCTGCCATTAGGAGGCAATCATGAAGCTACCGGTCAATCATTTCAAACACGCTATCAAGGACAGAAAGCTGCAGCTCGGGTTATGGACCCAGCTTGGCAGCAATATTTCGGTCGAAATCGTGGCCGGTACAGGCTTTGATTGGCTGGTGCTCGATACCGAGCATGCGCCGAATGATTATATCGAAGTCTATAGCCAGCTTCAGGCCTGCGACGCTTCCGGCGGGAATTCGCAACCTCTCGTTCGTATTCCGTGGAACGACAAGGTCATCATCAAGCGCTATCTCGACATCGGGGCGCAATCGCTGTTGATTCCCTATATCGAGACGCAGGAAGATGCACAGGCTGCGGTCGATGCGACGCGTTACGCTCCGAAAGGTATCCGCGGTTACTGCGGAGCCCCCAGGGCGTCCAAATTCGGTCGTATCAAGGATTATCCGCATGTCTGCGAGCAGGAACTCTGCGTCATCGTTCAAGTCGAGACCAAACTTGGCCTCGACAACATTGAGAAGATCGCGGGGGTCGAGGGTATCGACGGCCTCTTCATAGGACCCGGTGACTTGTCGGCGGATCTTGGTTACATCCATGACGCCAAGCATCCGGAAGTGATCAAGACGATTGAATCCGCCCTGAAGCGTATCAATGCTGCCGGAAAACCGGCGGGCATCCTTTGCCCGGATGAAGCTCTGTCGCGCAAGTATATCGATATGGGCTTCACCTTCGTTGCAGTCGGTTCCGACCAGGGCCTCCTTAAGGGCGGAGCAGACGCTCTCCTGGCGAAGTATCGCTGATACTCGTTCGGCAAGTTGCCCGAATTCAGTAACAAGCGCCCCATCGCGAATTGCCGCGATGGGGCGTTGCCGTTTATAGTTGCCACCTGTTGCCCGCCATTGCCGGGAAAGAAATGATTTGACTGGAGTTATTGCCATGGCCTCAAAGCCACTGCCCCTGACAAGCCTGCCGTCTGGAGCCACTGTGCCCTCCCTGGGGCAGGGGACCTGGTACATGGGCGAGACCAGGAACAGGATGAAAGATGAAGTGGCTGCGCTTCAGCTTGGCATCGATCTTGGCATGACACTCATCGACACCGCCGAGATATATGCCGATGGCGGGGCGGAGATCGTCGTTGGCGAGGCTGTTGCATCGCGTCGGGACGAAGTGTTTCTCGTCAGCAAGGTGCTGCCCTACAACGCTTCGAGAACTGGTACGATTGAAGCGTGTGAGCGCAGCCTGAAGCGTATGGGGACGGACAGAATCGACCTTTATCTGCTCCATTGGCGCGGGCGTTATCCGTTAACGGAGACGGTTGAGGCCTTCGAGGAATTGATTGAGGCAGGCAAGATTCTCTCTTGGGGCGTGAGCAATTGTGATCCGGACGACATGGCTGAACTGATGCAGGTTCCCGGTGGAGAGGCCTGTGCTGTCAATCAGGTTCTCTACAACCTGACACGGCGCGGGATAGAGTTCGATCTTCAGCCGTGGTGCCGGGACATGGATATCCCGATCATGGCTTACTCTCCTATTGAACAGGGGCGCATGCTCCGCCATCCCGTACTGGGTGAAATTGCAAAACGACATGGCGCCACGCCGGCTCAGGTGGGTTTGTCTTGGCTCCTGAGACAGGAAGGCGTTATCGTCATTCCAAAAGCCGTCTCTCCCGATCACATTCGTCAGAATCGTGCCGCAGTCGAGGTTGTTCTGACTGCGGAAGACCTCTTGCAACTTGATCGAGCTTTTCCGCCGCCAAAACGGGCCCAGCCGCTCGAAATGCTGTGAGGCTTCTTCGTTTGCCTTACAAGGAGATATGAAAAGGCTGGAAGCAGCGTTTATGCATCCGGCTTTCCGAATAGCGGAAAGAGATCGTTCAGGTACTGCCGCGTTCGATGATCTCGAAGCCTATGTCAACCACACGCTCCGGAATGGGCTGATTGTTTAGCCTGGCCAGAATGGCTTCCGCAGCCAGAGAGCCAACTTCACGGTGCTTGATGCTGACCGTCGACAGAGCTGGAAAAGTGGATGCCGAAAAGTCCAGGTCGCCGAAACCTACAACAGCAAAATCATCAGGAATTTTCATGCCGCGCGACTGTGCTTCGGTCATGACGCCATGAGCCAGTGAATCGGATGAGCAGAAAATTGCATCGAACGGCTGGCCACGATCCAGAATGCGGGCCAGTGCCTCGCGACCGAGCCGGAATGTTCCCGGTGTACGCGTCATGTGTGTCACGAGGTCATGAACCCCCAGCTCACCCAGTTCTTCCTTGAAAGCACGGAAACGCAGCAAGGCGCGTCGATCCTTGGCCATTACCATGCAGATACGGCGAAACCCTTTTCTGTGAAACAGTCTTGCCACTGCCCTCCCGATCTTCTCGTGGGAGAAGCCGACAAGCATGTCGATCGGTGTCGGGGTATAATCCCATATCTCGACAACCGGAATCTTGGCTGCGAGAAGCCTCTGCCTCGTTTCCGGCGAATGGTTGACGCCGGTCAGAAGAACGGCCTCGGGTCGACGGCTGAGGAAAGTCGCCATCAGTTCGTTCTCGCGCTGCGGATAACCGGTCAATCCGAGCAGGAGCTTGTAGCCGGCGGCATTGAAGATATCGTTGAGTCGCTCCACCACCTGCACGAACATCATATTGCGCAGGGAGGGGACCATGGCGGCAATCAGACCACTGCGCCGCGATGCCAGCCCACCGGCGAGAAGGTTGGGTACATAACCCGTGCGGTCAATGACTTTTTGAACGGATTTGATCGTTTCCGGAGTGACAAGGTCCGGCCTGTTGAGCACGCGCGAAACCGTTATCGGCGCGACCCCCGCCAATTTGGCTATATCCTGCAATGTAAGACTGTCGGTTGAGCGTCGGGAGCTGCGCAAATTTTCTTTGGCGGGCAGCTTTTCCTGTTGCTCAGTTTCTTTTTGCGGGACGGTCGGCAAACGGGTTCCAGACACGGGTTTTGTTACTCTCTCTCAGTCCTCTATAGATTGTTGTTTACAAGTCAAAGTCAAAAAAGACCACTGTATGCGCTTGGTTTTCCGACATTAATAATATCCATGGAACTCATGGATGCGGCAATGCAACATCTTATGTCTTTATCCTAATCAGGATAACAGAAAGGTCGCACGGCGTTGCGCGACAAAGAGCCTCTCGCTCTCGCTAATCGGCGCGTGCTTTTTTTAGCGAATTGCATTATGCGCGAGGGGAAGTTGCCGTCACACATATGTGCGGCGGAAAGGCATGTTTACAAGGGGTGCTGCGGTTGGCGCTTAAAGGTCGGTCTTCCCGCACCGAAAAAACGGCCTCACAAAATTTAAGGGCTTTCGGATTGTCCAGTCTGGCGGAGATTGCCCGCCTTGGTGATCCGCAGATTGGAGCGCGAAAGGTTCATTATGGATATCTCGGTACCGGGTCAGGACAAGAAGGCCCCAAGTAAGACCGTTCCGATGCGCAGAACGGCGGAACAGGAAGCGGCTGAGGATAGGGCGGCTTTCGCTGCGATGGCTAGCTTGCCGCCGGAAGGCATTGCTCTTTACGCGGAAGATGTCGGAGTCAAGAAAGCTCATTATGACACGTTGACCCTCGTTGTTCTTGCGATCATGGGCGGTGCCTACATCAGTATCGGCGCCCTGTTCGCGACCATTGTCCAGTCCGGCGCCGACGGAATGATGGCATTCGGGCTCACCAAATTGCTGGGTGGACTCGTATTCTCCACCGGCCTCATTCTGGTGGTGGTGGCGGGCGCCCAGCTTTTCACCAGTGATTCTCTTCTCGTGATTGCCTGGGCAAGCCGCCGCATCACCACGCGGGAGGTCATTCGTGTCTGGGTTCTGGTCTGGCTGGGCAATCTGGTCGGTGCGCTGTTGCTGGCTCTTATCGTCTTTTTATCAGGGCAGTACATGGCCGGGCACGGCGTGGTTGGCGAGACAGCTTTGTATTATGCCTCCACCAAGGCCAATCTTCCGGTCGGGCAGGCGTTCTTCATGGCTATCATGTGTAATGTCCTCGTCAGCCTCGGTGCCTGGGTCGCCTATGCTGGTCGCAGCATTGCCGACAAGATCGTAGCAATCATATTCCCGATAAGTGCGTTCATCGCAGCCGGTTTCGAACACTGCGTCGCCAATATGTATTTCGTGCCGCTCGGCCTGTTTATAAAGTGGGGTGCGCCTGATAAGTTCTGGGCCGATCTTGGTCATGAGGCACCCTCCATTCCGGTTGATCATTACCTCATGAACCTCGGTGTCGTGACGTTTGGTAATGTCATCGGTGGTGCCGTGTGCGTTGGCGCGATGTACTGGATCGCCTTCCGGCGCCCTGGCAGACCGCGTCACTGATGTTATCGAGGGAAAAGTCCGGTTCCGAGGGGTTGCATAAGCTTCTGAGCGTTGAATTTGATGGCGTCTTAAATACAATTCGCCACAATGGCGATCCGTATGTATGGTCCGTAGACTGATTTGTTCGGCGGTTCTGCATGCGTCGGGTGAAATCGGGAAGTCGGTGCTCGGGCCCGGTTTCATCAGCGTGGTTTTTAAAGAGCAGGACAGAAGGCAAACCATGGCGTCCAAACCAGGAAAATCGAAGTCGGCAACGATCCGCAGAACGCGTCGCGCTACGCAACGGCTGACCATGAGCGACGTCGCCAATACGGCCAATGTTTCCCCGAGCACCGTGTCTTTATACCTGCGTAAGCCGGAGGCCGTTTCGCAGGAGCTGGCGGAGCGGGTGCAGAAGGTTATCGATGATCTCGGATATGTGCCTAACCTGATGGCCGGCAGCCTTGCCTCGGCGCGAAGCCGCATCATCGGCGTCATTTTGCCGTCGATCGTCAATTCCTTCTATGCTGAAACCTACAATACCCTGCAAAGCGTTTTCCACGCCTCGCAATATCAGACTTTTCTGGGAGTCTCCGACTTTCTCCCCGAGCGGGAAGAGGAGCTGATCCGCGCATTCCTCGCCAGCCTTCCGGCAGCGATGGTGCTGACGGGGCTGACCCATACCGATCGCGCCCGCACCATGCTCAGAGCAGCGGGAATCCCGATTATCGAAATCTGGGACATGCCTTCCGACGGGCTTTCGTCTGTCGACATGAGCGTGGGATTTTCTCATGCCGAGGTCGGCCGTCGTCAGACGGCGCACCTGTATGATCAGGGCAGCAGGAAAGTTGCCTATATCGGGGCGGCAATTCATCAGGATATCCGGGTTCGCAGCCGGACCGACGGTTACGAGAAAGAGGTGCGTCGCCGTGGCCTGCATGATCCCATCGCGTTTACCGCACCGGACACCGCTTCAACCCCGGTCGGTATCTGGTTGATAGATGAAGTTTTGACGGTGCATCCGGATATTGATGGTGTTGTATGCTCAAATGATGCGCTTGCCCTTGGCGTTCTGTTCGAGGCTCATCGTCGTGGACTGAAGGTGCCGGAAGATCTTGCGGTGATTGGCTTCGGCGATCTCACATTCTCCAATTCTTGCCAGCCGCCGCTGACGACGATACGCCCCCCGCAACGACAGATCGGGCGTATCGCGGCTGATCAGGTAGTTGCGCGTCTGGACGGCAAGGACATTCCCTCAACCCATACGAACCTAGAATGTGAACTGGTTGTTCGCGACAGCACAAAGCCGATCAAGGCATAGGGCGTAGCATCCGCAAAATATTCCGGAATGCCGTCTGCCCGGGAAATGCGACACAGGGAAATTGACAGCGCTGCGTGATTCATGAAATTGCACGACGCTGTAACTGGTTGAGACCTTTTTTGCGATAGGGCGTTCGCTTCCGTACACCCGCCGGGGCTGTTCATGTCTTCTGCTGCAAAACCGAACTTGATAGCTGTTCTGGGTCTGGTCGTTCTGACATTGATCTGGAGCTATAACTGGGTGGTGATGAAGTCTGCGCTGGCCTATATCGGCGCGTTCGATTTCACGGCTTTGCGTTGCGTTTCGGGAACGCTTCTTTTGTTCATCGTCATGAGAATGCGCGGACAATCGCTCAAACCGACACCGCTCATCCCGACCATCGTCATCGGCATCTTGCAAATCGGCGGCATGGTTGGCTTCTCGCAATGGGCGCTGGTGACGGGTGGTGCCGGCAAGGTTGCCGTTCTGGTTTATACCATGCCATTCTGGGTTATTCTGCTCGCGGCGGTATTTCTCGGAGAGCGGATGCGGCGTCTGCAATACGTTGCGGTTGCCGTTGCTGCCATCGGGGTTATTCTGGTTTTGCAGCCCTGGCACCTGACCGGCTCATGGCGAAGTCTGGGGCTTGCTGTGCTGTCGGGATTCTGTTGGGCCGCGAGCGCGGTTGTCACGAAACGCGTCTACACCAGATACCCGGGTATCGATCTTCTATCGCTGACCACCTGGCAGATGGCCTTCGGCACCGTTCTGATGATAGTCGTGGCGTTTCTGGTTGAACAGAAACCCATTGAATGGACAGCTAACCTTTTCTTTGCCCTCAGCTATAACGCCGTGCTGGCAACGGCTTTCTGCTGGACGTTGTGGCTCTATCTCCTGAAGAATCTCCCGGCCGGCATCGCAGGATTGAGCACGCTTGCCATTCCGGTTTGCGGTGTGCTGTTTGCGTGGTGGTTGATGGCAGAGGTCCCAAGCGTCGCGGATGGCGCCGGAATGATCCTGATTGTACTTGCATTGGCAATGATCAGCATACCGCGGCGGCAGGTTGCACCTGCCTAGAAAATCTTCCTGTTTTCAGTCTTTCCTTGTCGATGTGAGACTTGCATCTATCAAAAGCGTTGCAGTCTCGACCACATTTGTCGCCGGGCCACCGTCATCGAATATCTGTCCGGTGACGTAGGCACCTTCGATAACCAGCATAAGGGCGTCGCCAAGCGTTTGCGGACGGGGAGCACCCATTTGCTTCGCCAGCTCTGCCAGTCTTTCACGAAACCTGCGCTTGTTTTCCTCCGTGACTTTGCGTGCCGGATGGTTCCGTTCAGGATATTCCACAGCGCAGTTGGTCAGCCCGCAACCCCGATAGTCGCTGGCCTGAACGCGTTGTGACACACCTTCGAGGAAATCAAGCAAGCCGGCGCGGGCGTCATTCTGATGTCTTGCAATCGACGACTCAAGCCTTTGCCAGAAACTGACCTCGTAATCATGCAGATAGGAAGCGGCAAGCTGGTCCTTTGATGAAAAGCTGCGATAGAGACTTGGCTTGTTTGCATCAGCCTTTTGAACAATTTCCTCTATGCCGACCGCACGAATACCCTGCCGATAGAAAAGCTGTCGCGCTGTTTCGCGAATACGTTGCGCGGCTTTCGGTCGGATGCCGACCGGGTTGTCGGATGGTTGTCCATGTTGGCGATCTGGCGAAGACATAACTCTTCTCTTGTGCTGGCTTGACAATGTTACCGATCGGTACATATGGTGCTTGTACCGATCGGTAACAATATACACGATCATTTACTTCACTGCCAGTCGACGATTTCTTTTACGGGAATCGTGACATATCGGACCGGAGTAACCATGGAAGACGGAATATCGGCTCCTTCGGCACATATTCCTTGAATATGCAGGTTTGGAGATTGTGATGAAGGCATCTGCTGATCATTCGGGCAGAATTGGTCCCTGGCTGGTTGTCGCCGTTTGCTTTCTTGTGCTGTCGTTGTCATTCTCGGCGAGGGGATCGCTCGCCCTTGCAATGCCGACATGGCAGGCGGAATTCGGTTGGAGCAGGTCGTTTCTGTCGGGAACGGCAGCGTGTGCCATGTTGCTAATGGCGCTGATCGCTCCATTCGCCGGCAACTCGGTCGATCGCTATGGTCCCAGAACATTACTCTGCCTCGGCCTTGGTCTTCTGGCGTTGGCAATGTTTGGCGTCGCTTCCGTTACCGATGGAAGTCGGAGCTGGCTTTTCATTCTTGCCTTCGGGGTCGCGGGTGGCTCTGCTTTCGGCATTATGGCGCAGCATGTGGTTGTTGCAGCGATCGCCATGAACTTCTCCAGAAACCGCGGATTGGCGACCGGCATAGCCACCTCTGGCTCGACTGCCGGGCAGTTGATGCTCCTTCCCCTGCTCGCTCTTCTCCTGCAAGCGGGAGAATGGCGTAGCGGCTATCTCGGTCTTTCCTTCCTCGCCCTTGCGTGCATTCCGGTAGCCTATATTGTGCTCCGCCCAATGCAGCAGCGGAAGGAGGTTTTAAAGGGAGCGGCGTTGGAGACTCCGGAAAAACTGGGTGGCAAGTTATGGCGGATGGCCACGAGCCCCGCCTTTCAGATATTATTCTGGACGTTCTTCGTCTGCGGTTTCACAACCAGCGGCGTCATTGAAACTCATTTGCTGCCTTATGCCGCCTTCTGTGGCTTTCCACCTTTGCCGAGTGCTACCGCCTATGGTCTTCTCTCGGGAATCAATCTCGCCGGAATGGTGCTTGCGGGATGGCTTACCGATAGATTGCATCGGCCTTTGCTGCTGGCGGGTATCTACTTCGCGCGTGCGCTCTGTTTCCTTTTACTAACCTATATAGGCGACAGCTACTCGTTGTTGCTGACTTTCGCAGTTTTGTTCGGGTTGTTTGATTATTCAACGGTTCCGGTAACGGCAAGCCTTCTCGCCAGCAGGCTCGGAATTGGCATGCTCGGGCTGTCGATGGGCGTTTTATCGGCGGGACATGCGGTGGGTGGCGCGCTCGGCGCTTATGCGGGAGGTTGGCTCTTCGACCGCACAGGCCGGTATGACGCCCTCTGGTTTTCTTCGGTTTCGCTGGCTCTGGGCGCAGCATTGCTGGCAGCCAGCCTCAAGGAAGACAGACGCGGTCGTCTGACGGAGACTGCAGCGGCATGATGGTGCAGTCCGGAGAAAGCTTCAATTATTTCTGGATATGCCCGAGCGTTGCGAATAAGGCAGTCAATAAGAATCCTCCCCAAATTGAGGGAGGATTCGTTAATTAGCTGGAAATATAGTTCTCTCAGGAAACCAGAGAGCCCTTCTCCTTCTGAGGTGTTTCCCGCTTCTTTCGCGCAGTCCGGCGGCGGGCGAGCTCCGGCAGCTCAAGTCCATCCGAGAGATCGGATATAATGCTGAAAACGTCTTTGTCCGGCTCCTCGGAACGATAATGGAAGCTATCTTCGAGTTCTGCCAGGTAACGGTTTACTTCAGCACTCGCCTTTGCCGCATTACCTGCGTAGATTTGCTTGATGATCTCCGTCTGGGCTGACAGAAGCGGCCATTCGATAACCTGATGCTGATAAAGCAACGCAGCCATCATGATGAGAGTCATCGACCGTTCCTGCATTGCGGCCAGGAACTTGTTCTCATGGATGGAAGAAAGCAGGATCAGGAACTCGGCCCCGAGGCGCATCATGGTCCGGTAATTACGCGGGGTTGTCTTTTCTCCCATGAACTGGAGATGCTGTTTGATGCGAGCGCGGTCTTCAGTGCTGATCGTTTTCGCCTTCCTGGCGAGGTCTTCCACGACATAGCAGCTCATCAGACGGGTTGCTTCGAACAGGTATCTCGTTTTATCGGGAGACAATCCGGCAATAAATGCTCCGCGGTTCGGCGGCAGGGTGATGACGCCTTCCTGTTCCATGATGATCAGAACATTACGAACGATCGTTCTGCTGACCTTGAATGCCTTGCCGATCTGAAGTTCTGGAACTTTCGCACCCGGCCTCAACTCGCCATCAAGAAGCGCATCCCAGATGCGGTCATGAATCAGTTCCTGCGTGCCGAACAGAGGAGCGGCCAGAGACAGGGCAGCACGACCACGCAGGCCCGGAGAGTGATAGCGTCGGAGTTTTTCCGCTTGCGAAGAGTTGTTTCGTTTGCTGCTCATGTCATTGCATCCATTTACGAAGGGAGCGTGCTCCTGTGGAACCAAAGCTTTCCCCCACTTTCGCGCACGATTTTCGTGAAATTTGAAATTCGTTCCCGGTGTAATGGGCTTGGAAACGGGGAGACGGGATTAATCCATAACATGCGTATTGGCGATGCAAAGAGCTCTCGAACAGGCGGGAATAACTCATATCTGCTTATCCGAAAACGGTGCCGTTTCACGGGAAACCAAGCCAGGAAAATAAGATTGATGTGCTGTCTTTATGCCAAACTTCATGTCTTCAATGGTCATAATCGATTGTTATTGCGAATTTATATAATGATATTTAGTGAAATTCCAAGTCAATCACTCATTGGTTATTTTATGCTAATAAGTTGAAAAGTACATTGATCAATTTCGGATATTTTTGAGTCTTTATCGTTACGTCATTTTTATAAAAAACGTATTTTTCATTTTAAATCAGATATTTGTAATAATTCGCGGCTGTGCTAACTCTGGGGCATATTATCATAAAGACGTGATATGGCTCTCTCGGCATCTTGAGCCGCGAGGCTCAGTCTGATGGCAATGAAGCGTTCAAATGCATTCACAAATCGGGGTAATATCTCGATAGCCTTGCCACCGTTTTCACGAATGATCACAAGTCCCCTCGCTTCGGACTCAGCTATGAGCCTGCGTACATGAAAACGTGAAACACCGAAAACCTGGCCTATTTCTTCGAAAGGAAAGTACGCAGCTCCTGCCCAGGGGCCGTGATCCCAATGTTTTGCGGCCATAAGCTTGCACTGGAGCTGCCATCCGGCGGAGTAATTCATGTAGCATTGTGCTTCCGGAATCTGGCTGCATACATATTGGGCATTGAGGAATGTCCCGAGCCTGCTCGCGTGGTAGGCCTCCTGAAACCTTCGGTCCGTGTGCAATCGCTTTAAATAATCTTTTCCAGGAAACATTCGGTCAAGGCAGGTAAAGGCTATCGAAATCTGGGCCTTAGCCGTGTTAAGCATTTTTCTCGTCGGCTCAATTCGCCAAATTCTACGATCCATCTGGCTCCTGGTGCGAGAGGTCCATCCCCACTGGTGGAGAAGTGAAAGAAATGCAGCCGTTTTGTTTCGACTGCACCAACCTTGGTGGGCTGCCAGATCCTGAAGGCGGGATAGAGTTGCCCCATTGTCAGGGTTTCTTGGGTTGCGGTTGAAATGTAGCCCCAATAAAATGCCACCTATGCCATAATTGACGACCCCGGAAGCTATCCTTGTATGCTGGTAGCGCCCTTCGTAGGCTTCCAGAGTTCGGTTTTTATATATTTCAACTATGGCCTTGAATTCCGGATGATTTAGTATTGGCCGTTCATCCGGCAACCGCCAATTTTCCGGAATTAGTGAATCTATCATTTTTTTCCTGTATCTACGTTACCAAAAGCTTTGAATGTGGGTACTGTGGGCTATGCCGGAACCAGGCGGTGCCTCTGGAATTCTTTGGTATGGACGACATTAGCTCCACCAAGCTTTTCCATGCAACGTATTGCTGTCTTAATAAGACAGGATTTTTTAACTGTTGACGCAGGATATGCAGCACTCAAAATTTGGCATAAACTTGAGTACTGTTTTTCTAGATTATAATTTAATTTTTATGGCATTATTATATTAACTTAACAGTCGATGTTCATTTTTTATTATTTGCATACATGCAAATATTTTTCATGCATATAGTATGATACATCGAAAAAAACTGAAACAAAAAGTATCCAAAATAAATTGGATATTTTTGGGTTCATTTTTCAAGAATGCCAATTTATTGGCGCAGAGTGCATCAAACGGTATTGCGAGATCAATTCCATAATATTACAAATAATATAGAATACAGATGTGATAAAAAAAATTACGTAATTTTAATTAATAAGAATTAATTTTGCGAATTTCTTCCTAGATAGATTTATAAGTTTGAAGAAAAAATGCATCTCTGCGTGACTTAAGCGGTAAAGCTTATTCTTTAGCTTGATGGTTTAAGAGAACCTATCTATTAAGCTTCTACCTCTCGCGCATCAATCATCTTGCTTGGGTTCAGATAACGACGTTGCTGCGGCAACAGCGAATATCCATCAGCGTGTCCCTGCCAACGGCGATTGAAAGCATCTGGTATGCAAACGGAAAGGCTCATTAATCCGCTTTGATCTAAAACAAGGATACTTTTGATGCGAAATATAAATTCAATTGATTATAACGGAAAGCTGGTATCGTTCTGGGGAGCCTGCTTCTCTCAGATGCCCGAGTTTTCCGGTTTCCACCGATTGAGGTCAACTCAGTCGGCAGCATGAGGCTCGAGAAAGATGATGCGTCTGGCTGTTCTCATCTGGGTCATGGCGGCCACTGTTTTGGCAGGTTGCTTTGTAACCGTTGTTATTCTTGTGCCGAGCCTGGAGAGACAGGCGATGCTTTATATCCCGATCGCAGCCGTCATAGCTGCAATCGTGGCGGCACCGATCGCATGGCTGGTCGCACGACAGATTCTCAGGATTGTGCGTACCTGAAACGCAAGGTTTTCCGCACTTTGCCACACCATTGCGGGGTCGACTACCGCGTCAGCTTGTGTTTGCCTACTATCCTCAAAAACAAACCCCGCCGGTTAACGACGGCGGGGTTTGCAACAAAAGCTTTGGTTACCAAGTATATCTTAACCCGACCTGACCGCCGATCTGGCGATAATTATGGTCACCCATCTGACCGGTCAGGTTGGCGGAGATAGAGAGATTCTTCATCAGTTCAGTGCGTAGGCCGATCTTCACTTCACCAATGTTCTTCGCCTTGTTGGAGCGGACCTCATCCTGATTCATGAACAGCTTGTCGCCGCTGCCGTTGTGCCACCAGTTGACCTCCAGGAACGGCTCGATCTTCTTGCCGCTCTCCATGGTGTATTGGCCATAGAGACGACCACCGACGCGAGTCATGAGCTTGCTGCCGGAGTTACGGACGGCTGTTCCATTAGCCTCGAAATGGCGATCTGATCTGTAATCATTATAGATGGCCTGAACGACAGGATCGAAGAACCATTGTGCCTGTTCGCTCTGGAACAGCTTGAAGGTGTAACCCACCTCCACGGAAGCTGCCCATGTGCGAGAGTCATATTTCTCGCTCGGCAGCCCTCCACCGGAGACCGAGTTCTTATACCATCCATGCTGTAGCCAGGTGTCGACGTAGAAGCCGTTGACGCGATCTTGCTTCTGGAACCACGTTGCGTAAGCTCCCACGGAATAGCCGTCGACATTGCCGCTGGCCCGAATTCCATTCCGGCGCAGAGAGCTATCCGTCTGTGCGTTACCGATACCGAACATCAGTCCGGCGCGGAACGAACCGTATTTGTCGCTGGACCATCCGAGCAGATCGGTGCCGACCTGCAGCATGCTGGTGTCAATCGACGTGCTGAGTGCGCCACCGCCTGCGCGGGAGAACTGCCGGTTGCCAACAACCCGGCCCCAGGCTGCTCCAAGTTGTCCGTTGACGGTTTCGCGTCCAATCATGCGGTCGCGCATGGTCTGCATGAACATGCTTTCGGCTGCTTCGCGGTTGGCGAGATAGACACCGGCTTCCGGTCTTAGGTTTTGCTCTTCCGGCTGGTTTTCCGTGCGTGAGGTCAGATACCAGCTATTGGGCTGGCCTCCGTTACCGCCACGCACAAGGCTATAGTCATAGGCGCCAAGCGCGAGGCTGCTGTTGCCGGAGCGGTAGCCGGAGGAGGACGGCGAAAGTGCAAATGCTCCCTCCGTCGTCGTTGCACCATTGGTTGTCTCGACAACCAGAATTCCCCGTTCGGTTTGGGCACCGGTGCCACCTGCATTGATGACCTGCAGGAAATTCGAACCTGTTGTGACGCCGCCATTCAGAATAAGCCGGTCTGTCGCCGAGTTGTCGTCCCCGAGCATCGTATTGATGATGATGGTGCCATTGTTGCCCGTCAACCCGCCATTGATCGTCAGAGTATTGCCGATATTGGAACCCGCGAGCTGGATGGTGCCGCTGTTCGCCAATGGCCCGACAGTAAAGTTTGTAGCGGACGTGTTTTCATAACCAGGCAACGCATTAAGCGCGCTTATCTTGCCTGCATTGACAATATTTCCGGCAACTGTGCCAGCACCAGATAAAGTACCGGACGCGTCAATTACAACATTGCCGCCGATGGATGCAGCAGTCATGGATGTATCGCCGACAATGAGTGCACCAGACAGGACCCTGCTCTGACCGGAGAAGCCCGACAGGGCAGTGTTGACCAGCAATTGTCCGCTTCCGTCCTTGTGGACGGAACCATTACCGGTTATCGGGTTCAGCAGAAGCCAGTTCGCTACTGCGTTCGCAACGAAAGTTCCATTGGCTGTGATGCCTGCCGTCCCAAGCTGGGTCGGGTCGCTGGCACGCAATGTCGTACCGGCTCCGACATCGAAGGTACCTGCGAAGGTTATATTTGAGCCTGCCAGGGTAACGTCGGCAGAGCCTCTGGTCTGTACCATACCGATGCCGGTGAGCGACTTGGCAAGATATCCGGTGGCGGAGGTACCCGAAAGCTGCCCAAGCGTCAGGATATCTGTGGAGCTGACCAGATCGATCGAACCGTTGTCGCCGACGCCGGCAACATTATTCATTATCAACTGGGAACCGCCCGTCACCGTTACATTACCGGTGTAGCCGGCATTGGCCCCATAGACCTCAAGGATCGATGGATCGATAACCAGATTGCCGTTTCCGAAAAGAGTATTTGCCTGGACAGTACCGCCTGAGGTGTCTCCTGCCAGACGCTGGGCATCGGTGATAGTCAAGGTGCCGCCACCGAACTGCAATTGAGAACCGCTGGTGGTTGTTAATTTGCCGATTGTCTGGGAGGTGCCATTGAGGGTGACCATGCCTCCTGTAATGGCAAGCTGAGACGTTTCGCCAAGAGCGCCATTTGCCGTTACCGAAAGTATGCCGCTGTTGACCGTGGTGATGCCCGTATAAGTGTTGGCGACGGACAGGATGAGGGTGCCGTCGCCACTCTTGGTCAGATCGCGGCCATTCCAACCGGTTGCAGAGGCAGTCTGATCTGCCAGAAGAACGTCGACATTGAAGGTGCTCGATGCTTCTGGAAGAGTAAAAGTACCGTTGCCTATGGTGGAGCCCGCCAGCCATGTCAAACCGAAACCGACATTATAATTCAGGTTATCCGACGTCTTGTAGCCTGTCAGAATCAGGTAATCGACGCCCGTTGCAGCTCCTCCGAAATCGACATTGCCGAATGTTCCGCTGATTCCGCCAGAGGTTTGAAGCACGGTATATTGCGTGGAAGTCAGGACACTTGCAGGTAGTGTCGTGTCAAAACCGGTGATGGCCAGATTGCCATCGATAATCGCTGTATCAGCAGATACCATGGGTAAGTTTGAAACGCCTATCCCGATATCCAGAGTCGCTCCAGAGGATTGTGTCAGCACACCTGATACCGTTAGCTGCGAGTTTTCGCTGATACTGGTCGTTGCTCCCGCCTGCGTGGTATATGTACCTGCCGTAAAGATACCGTTCTGGCCGAGCCTCAATATGCCCGTCTGCACGTCGACGGAACCGACCGAAGAACCTGCCCCAGTCAAAGTCGCAGTTCCTGCTCCGGTTTTGACAATCCCTCCGCTTCCAAGGAATTGATTAGCCAGAGTATCATCCGCAGCGAAATCAAGTTGAACCGTTGCCGTATTGGTTACCGTGCCGGAGCCGAGTTCCTGGCCGTTGGTAACCATCAAAGTGCCGCCCGAAACATTTGTACCGCCGCTATAGGTGTTATTGCCCGTTAGCGTCAGCACTCCCGTTCCTGTTTTGACTACCGTTCCATCTCCGGAAATATCTCCTGAGAATGTCGTGTTGACGGTATTGTGTGCCGTCAGCGTTGCTGTGCCCAGCAGAATAGCACCGGCACCCGACAGGTTGTTGGCGGTCTGGTTGAAGCCGTTGAGTGCCAGGGTCGCGCCGGTATTGACGGTCACCGCCGAGCTGGCGGCGAAGGCATTGCCGATGCCGGTTGCCAGCGTACCGCCATTGACGATGGTCTGGCCGGTATAGGTGTTGACCGACGACAGC